>Ga0194130_10000187_pt1 | contig 122456 bp, 109 predicted proteins | sample TA2KigsurfametaG_FD_160084 | JGI IMG/M metagenome (GOLD analysis project Ga0194130, IMG submission 160084) | Freshwater microbial communities from Lake Tanganyika, Tanzania - TA2015050 Kigoma 12 surface | ecosystem: Environmental > Aquatic > Freshwater > Lake | place: Tanzania: Lake... | reverse complement strand
GGCAACAATTTTTGCGATCCTGACCCCTGCGGGGTCGGTTGCGCTCGGCTCGTTACGCTCGCCATCGCTCCACCTCCCCCGCAGGGGTTGGAATGGAGCTTCCGGAGAGCAAATTACAGAAAGATTCAAACACCGGCGAAATCCCCATGGACCGTTTGAAACAGCAGGCCAAAATTGACCGAACCAAACGATTACTGGAGTACCTCTACGGGGATATGCCGAAAGCAGTTTTTCAGCGCCTGATGTCCATCGAACCCAATGTAACCCCGGACCGTATTCCGTATCCGTAAATGCTCCAGAGCCTTCCTCCCCGCACCGTGTCCTTTGGGTGTCCCTGTAACTCGGACAGAACGGCCTGAACATTTCGGATCATCGCCACCAACCCATCCCCCAGAGTTGCCGGCCTCGAATGACTCCGCGATGCTCGCCGGCGTGCGATACCTGATCCGCGAGGAGATCCTCTGCCTGGGCGACGACTTCTCCATCCGCGACGAGCAGGGTCGCGAACGGTTCCTCTTCGACGGCCGGGGCTTCACGCTGCTCCGCGAGCGGATCGACATCCGCGACGAACACGGTGCGGAGGTGGGGTTCGTCCGCCAGAAGATCACCCTGATCCGCAAGGCCTGGGAGATCCACCTGCGCGGGACCCACGTGGCGACCGTCAGCAAGGACATCCTCACGCTGCTCCGCTGCTCGTTCACGGTCGATGTGCCCGGGCCCGACGATTACGAGGCCCAGGGCGGCTTCTTGCACCATGACTACACCTTCCGCCGCCGGGGCCAGGTGGTGGCCACGGTGTCGAAGAAGTGGCTGTCGATCCGCGACACCTACGCCGTGGACATCGAGGACGGCCAAGACGACCTGCTGATCCTCGCCAGCGCCGTGGTCATCGACCAAATCTGCCACGACGCCGACGGCAACTCGGCCCACCCGGAGTGACCCGATCCGCCCGGGAATCCGGGACGGCCGGCCCAGACGGGGCGGCATCGGAACGCCCCGGGGTGCGTCGCGCCCACCAGTCCCGGGGTCACCCCGCCAGGGATCACATCGGCCCCACGATCTTCCGGCCCAAGCGGCCTCACCCGGCGGCCTCACCCGGCGGCCTGCCCGCCCGCCGGCCCCGGTGAAAGAATGGATGGCCGGGGGCGGTGGTGGTTCGTAGGCTCACTGAACGATGAGTGACCTCTCGAAGGCGCGGCTGGACGAACTGCTCCAGGCGGCCTCCCGGGCCCGCCTGTGGGTCGTCGGCGACGTGATGCTCGACCAGTTCGTCTGGGGCCGGGTGAGCCGCATCTCGCCCGAGGCGCCGGTGCCGGTGGTGGACTTCGACCGCGAACACCTGATGCCCGGCGGCGCGGCCAATGTCGCCCGGAATGTCACGGCCCTGTCCGGCCGGGCGGAACTGGCCGGCGTGGTGGGTCGCGACGAGGCCGGCCAGATGCTGCGGGCCCTGCTGGCCTCCGAGCGCATCGGCTGCCGCGGCCTGGTGTCCACCGCGCGTCGGCACACCACCACCAAGATGCGGATCGTGGCCGGCCAGCAGCAGATCGTGCGCCTCGACCGCGAAAGCCGCGGCGGGATCGACGAGACCACGACACGGGCCCTGCTCGGGCGGCTCGAGAAGGCGTTGCCCCGCCTCGACGGGGTCGTGGTGGGAGACTACGGGAAAGGCGTCGTGACGCAGGCCCTGCTCGACGGCATCCGTGCGCGATGCAAGGAGGCCGGGTGCTGGCTGAGCGTCGATCCCAAGCCCGTCCACCACCTCGACCTGCGCGGGCTCTCGCTGATCACGCCCAACCGCAAGGAGGCCTTCGAGCTGGCCGGCATCGAGGACTCGGCCCGGGCCGCCGATCCCATGGCCGACCGACCGCTCCAGGAGGCCGTCCAACGGCTCCAGGAGACCCTGCGCCCGGCCCTGCTGCTGGTGACCCTGGGCGAACTGGGCATGCTGCTGTGCCGTCGCGACCAGCTGCCCTTCCACGTACCCACCGTGGCACGCGAGGTGTTCGACGTCTCGGGGGCGGGCGACACCGTCATCGCCGCCTTCACGCTGGCCATCGCCGCCGGCGCCTCGCCGATCGAGGCCACGGTGTTCTCCAACCACGCCGCCGGCGTGGTGGTGGGCAAGCGGGGCACGGCCACGGTCAGCCCGGCCGAACTGGCGGCCACCTTCAACGAGGCCGCCTGACCCCATGAGACCCGCCATCTTCCTGGACCGCGACGGCACCCTCATCGTCGAGAAGCACTACCTGCACCGGCCCGAGGAGGTGGAGATCTTCGCCGAGGCCGCCCCGGCCCTGCGACGCCTGGGCGAGGCCGGCTTCGCGCTGGTCGTGGTCACCAACCAGTCCGGGGTCGGCCGCGGATATTACACCGAGACCGATGTCCACCGGGTGCACGACCACCTCCGCGCCGAACTGGCCCGGTCGGGCGTGGAGTTCCTCCGGTTCTACTCGGCCTTCGAGGCCCCGGACCAGCCGAGCCGCGGCCGCAAGCCCTCGCCGCAGTTCCTCTGGGATGCGCGAGACGCCTTCGGCCTCGACCTCGCGGCCAGCTACATGGTGGGCGACAAGCGCATCGACCTGGAGGCGGGCTGGAATGCCGGCGTGAAGGCGAGCTTCCTGGTGCGCACGGGCTACGGCGCCGAATTGGAACGGACCGAGGGGCCTTCGCTGCACCCGGCGATCATCGTCGACGGCTGGCATCAGGTGGCCGAGCGCATCCTCGGCCCGGCGGCAACGCCTGCGGTCTGACGGCCCCAGGGAACCGATCGAATCGGGGCCCGTTCGAGTTTCACCGGCGCGGATTGGCTCCAGCGACTTGGCTCCACCGGGTTGCCAGACCGGATTGCCCCTCCGGGTTGATTCACCGGATTGCCCCTCCGGGCATCAGCACTCGCGGGCCCCGGGCACCTCCATGCGGAAGCGGGGGATGCGCACCACGATGCGGCGACCGGCGTCGTCGACCCCCAGGTAGGAGCCCTCGGCCACCGCCGACGGCGTGCCGATGATGTGCCGGCTGTTGTAGCTGAACTTGCCCCCGGGCGGGATCTCGGGCGTCTCGCCCACCACCCCGTCGCCCTCGACCACCAGCACGGTGTCGTCCTCATGGGTCACCACCCACTTGCGGCCCCGGATGGTCACCGGCACCGGCGACTGGTTGTGGATGGAGATGAAGTAGATGAAGGAATGCGGCTTGTCGGACTGGTCGGCCCGGAGCCGCTGGTACAACAACCGGTCCACCGTGACCTTCAGTCCGGGTACCTCGATCAGCTCCGACAACGATTCCATTCGAGCCAATCCTAGAGCCGGACGCCCGGTTGACAAGGAGAGGAAGGGGTCGGTCCTCACTATTGACACAAACCGGCATCCATTGCCCTCCATGGCGACTCGACCGCCACGGGATCCCTACGGCTTCTCGTCCGGGCCGGATCCAATCTTCGAGAGGGTTCACGCCGGACAACCGCCCCGCCGGTGACGGTTGGTCGTGGCATCGTCAGCGCGCGCGGGATAGGCTTCCGCCCCACGTCTGATCCATGCCCAGCGTTTTCATCAAGACCTACGGATGCCAGATGAACGAGCGGGACAGCGAGGCCGTCTCGGCCCAGCTGCTGGCCCGCGGCTACTCGCTCGCGCCGTCCGAGACCGAGGCCGACGTCGTCCTGCTCAACACGTGCAGCGTGCGCGACATGGCCGAACAGAAGGCCCTGAGCAAGATGCAGAACGTCATCGGGGTGGACCGCAAGCGCGGCGGCCGGCAGATCCTGGGGTTCCTCGGCTGCATGGCGCAGAGCCGCGGCGGCGAGCTGATCGAGCAGTTGCCCGACGTGGACCTCGTGCTGGGCACCCAGAAGACCCACCGCACCGGCGAATACCTCGACGCCCTGCTGTCCGGATCTGCCGCCAAGGTGGTGGACACGGCCGAGGAGGCCGGCAGCGAGTCGGCCATCCGCGAGCACCTCGGCCACGGGATCGGCAACGACTCGCGCCCGGTCACGGCCTTCGTGAGCATCATGCAGGGCTGCAACCAGCACTGCACCTTCTGCATCGTGCCGTCCACCCGGGGCGAGGAGCGCAGCCGGCCGATGGACGACATCGTGGCCGAGTGCCGCGAACTGGCCGCGCGGGGCGTGCGCGAGATCACCCTGCTCGGCCAGATCGTCACGAGCTACGGCCGCCGGATGTACCCGCTACAGGACGGCCGCAGCGCCTTCGTCCAGCTCATCGAGGCGGTTCATGCCATCGACGGGATCGACCGGATCCGCTTCACCTCGCCGCACCCGAAGGGCTATGGCGACGACCTGGTGGAGGCCTACGGCCGCCTGCCGAAGCTGGTCGAGAGCGCCCACCTGCCGGTGCAGAGCGGTTCGGACCGGCTGCTCAAGCTCATGCACCGGGGCTACACCCGGCAGCGCTTCCTGGAGATCATCGGCAAGCTGCGGGCCGTGCAGCCGGGCATCGGGTTGAGCACGGACCTCATCGTGGGCTTCCCCGGCGAGACCGAGGAGGACTTCCAGGAGACGATGTCGCTCTGCCGGGAGGTGCGGTTCGACCAGGCCTTCCTCTTCAAGTACAGCCGCCGCCGGGACACGCCAGCGGCCGACATGCCGGGCCAGTTGCCCGAGGAGGTCATCGAGGAACGCCACCAGCGCCTGCTGGCCGAGATCAACCGCATGGCCCTCGCGACGTTCGAGGCGCATGTCGGCGGGCTGGTCGAGGTGCTGGTCGAGGGCCCGAGCCACCGCAATCCCGCCCGGTACGAGGGCCGCACGCGCACCAACAAGATCGCCGTCTTCGAGGGCTCGCCCCGCCACCTGGGACAGATCCTCGACCTGAGGATCGAGCGGGTCGGCAGCTTCACCCTCTACGGCAACCCGGCGATCGTCGGGCTGGACTGACCCGGCCGCCCCGCGACGGCCGTTCAGCGCGAGAGCAGGATCAGGTACTGCTGGAGCCGGCGCGCCTCGGCCGTGTCCCGTCGCTCCTGGTGGATGACATGCAGGTTGGCGATCATGCGCTGCAGGCAGCGCCTGGGGCTGATCGGTTGGAGCAGGATCGACCCGTCGGAATCGGCCATCGAGAAGAAGTGCGCGAGGCGCTGGCGTGCCTCGGAGCGGGTCACCAGACGGCCGCCGTGGAAGGCGTCGATGAGCCATTCGCCCTGGGCGTCCTGGTAGCGGCAGAGGAAATGCCCGGGCATGCCGATGCCCACCACGGGCAGGCCGAGGCGGCGCGCCACGAACTGGTAGAGGCAGCAGAGCGTGATGGGGATGCCGCGCCGGCGATCGATCACGCGGTCGAGGTAGCTGTTCTCCGGGTCGAAGTACTGCTCGGCGTTGCCCCGGAAGCGCTGCTCGCCGAAGAGCACCGCGTTGAGGGCCGCGACGACGCCGGCGCCGTCGGTGGCCGCCTCCACGCCGGGCGCGGCCGCCCGGGCCCAGTCGTCCAACTGCGCCTGGTAAGCCTCGACCGGGGTCTCCGGGTTGCGGGTGCGGGCGAGGATCCACACGGCCCTCTCCAGGTCGAAGTGCTCGCCGTGGCCGGCGCAGAATTCGAGGAACTCGCGGTCGGCCTCGAGGCGGGCCTGCACGTCCAGCAGGGCCCGGACCCGGGAGCGGACCACCGGGTCGGCATGGAGCCGATGGGCGCGCAGCCAGGCCTGCGGACGCCCGCGGGGGGCAAGGCGGTCCCGGATCGAGGACGCCACCGCAGGATCCTCGTCGGCCAGGAGCGTCAGCAAGGCCTGCTGGCGTTCGGGCGACGGGGCGGGCTCGGTGCCCGCGGCCTGCGGATCGGGGCTCATGCGGCGTCGAACATCTTGCCGGGGTTGAGGATGCCCTTGGGATCGAGTTCGCGGCGCAGCCCGCGCATCACCCGCATGGAGGCGTCGCCGAGGAACCTGGGCAGGAACTCCTTCTTGGCCACGCCCACGCCGTGCTCGCCGGTGATGGTGCCCCCGAGCCGGATGGCCTCGTCGAAGATCTCGCGGAAGGCCTCGTGCACCCGGTGCATCTCGTCGGTGTTGCGCTCGTCGGTCAGGAAGGTCGGGTGCAGGTTGCCGTCGCCCATGTGGCCGAAGGTGCCGATGCGCAGCCGGTGCCTGCGGGCCACCTGGTCCACGAAACGGATCATCCGGGCCAGTTCGCTGCGGGGCACGGTGGCGTCCTCGAGGATGGTGGTCGGGGACACCCGGGCCAGCGCGCTGAAGGCCGAGCGGCGGGCCGAGGCCAGCGAGTTGGCCTCGGCCTCGTCGGCCGCGCGCCGGACCTCGCGGGCCCCGTTGGCCCGGGCGATCTCCTCCATCCGGGCGGCCTCTTCGGCGACCTGGGCGGGGTGCCCGTCGGTCTCCATGAGCAGCAGCGCCTCGCAATCCGGCAGGCCGATCTTCGCGAAGTCCTCCACGCAGCGCAGGGTGGTGCGATCGAGGAACTCCAGCGTGCACGGGATGATCCGCGCGGCGATGATGTCGGAGACGGCCTGGGCCGCGGCGTCCATCGCGTCGAAGGTCGCCAGGAGCGTGCGCTTGGCCGCCGGCGGCGGGATGAGCCTCAGCAGCACCCGGGTGATCACGCCCAGGGTGCCCTCGCTGCCGATGAACAGGTCCTTGAGCGAGTAGCCGGCAACATCCTTGACGCACTTGTTGCCGGTGAAGAGCACCTCGCCGTCGGGCAGCACCACCTCCAGGCCCATGACGTAGTTGCGGGTGATGCCGTACTTGAGGCCGCGCAGGCCCCCGGAGTTCTCGGCCACGTTGCCGCCGATGGTGCTGATCTTCATCGAGCCCGGGTCGGGCGGGTAGAACAGGCCGGCGGCGGCGGCGGCCTCGGCGATCCGGAGGGTGGTCGCGCCGGGCTCGGCCAGCAGGGTCAGGTTGGCCGCGTCCACCTCGAGGATGCGGTCCATGCGGGTCGTGCACAGGACGATGCAGCCGGGCACCGGGAGGGATCCGCCGCTCAGGCCCGTGCCGGACCCACGGGTGACCACGGGGGTTCCGGTGCGCTGGGCCAACTGGAGCACCGCCTGCACGTCGGCTGTGCTGCGGGCGAAGACGACGCACCCGGGCGATTGCTGCAGGGCGGCCGTGCCGTCGAAGGCGTAGACCAGCAGGTCTTCCTGGGCCGTGAGCACGGACTCCGGACCCAGCAAGCGGACCAGTTCGGCGGGAATTTCGGGGGGGCAGGCCATGCTTGGGGGGGAGTTCAGGCGTTGCGGGAGGCTTGCCGGCGCGCCTTCCAGGCTTCCCAGACCATCGGCAGCACCGACACGAAGACGATGCCGAGCACGATGACCTCGAAGCGCTTCTTCACGAACTCGAGCCGGCCAAGGAACCATCCGGCCGGGAGGATGAGGCCCACCCAGGCGACCGCCCCGGTGACGTTGAAGAACAGGAAGCGCGAACGGTCCATCGCCCCCATGCCGGCGACGAAGGGCGCGAAGGTGCGCACGATCGGCACGAAGCGGGCGAGGATGACCGTCTTGCCGCCATAGACCTCGAAGAAGCGCCGGGTCTTCTCGAGGTACTCGGGCCGGATGATCCTCGGGAACCGCCGTGCGAGGTAGTCGCCCGAGGCCTTGCCCACCGAGTAGTTCACCGCGTCGCCGAGGATGGCGGCGGCAATCATCAGGGCGCCCGCCACCCACACGTTGAGGCCGGAGTCGGGGTTGGCCGCCACCGCGCCGACGGCGAAGATGAGGGAGTCGCCCGGCAGCACGGGCGTGACCACGAGGCCGGTCTCCGCAAAGACGATCAGGAAGAGGATGCCGTAGACCCAGGCGCCGTGGTTCCGGGTGAGTTCGTACAGGTGGTCCTGCAGGTGCAGCACCACGTCGAGGAAGGTCTTGATCCAGTCCATGCCGGGGTTCGGTGGGTCGGGGTTGGTTTCGGGGATCTCTGCGGGAGGGATCTCTGTGCGGCAGGGCGGTCACCGGACGCGGTTTCAGCGGCCCGGGCGGCCCGGGCGGCCGGACAACGCGGCCCGCACCTCCTCGACCTCCTGCGTCTCCAGGCCGATGGAGCGCCGGATGAACACCCAGGCGATGGCCCAGACGAAGGGGAAGAACAGCACCCCCAGCACCAGCCACGACAGCGTGAATCCAGCCACCCGCCGCGCCATGGCCTCCGGCGCCAGGTAGTTCAGGAGCGGCAACCCGACCAATGCCAGCAGGAAGGCGCTGGCGCAGAGGATCGACAGCGCCAACTGCCGCCGCATCAGGCGGTGGAGGAACGCCTCGGAGTGGACCTCCCCGGGGGAATCGGCGGGCTCGGACATGCCCGCAGGATGGGCCGAAAGCCCGACCGCCGTCCAAGCGGATTTGTTGCCGGTCCCGCGGGCGCGGCGTTGATTCCCCCCGGGGCAACACCACGGCGTCGGCGTCATTGCCCGGGCCGGGGGTCCGGATCAGGATTGCCCCGATGAAGGTCACGGTCTATTGCGCATCGAGCGCGGCGGCGCATCCCGACTTCGCGCAGGCGGCCCACGAGCTGGGCGGCCTCCTCGCCCGGGGCGGCGCCACCACGGTCTATGGCGGCGGTGCCATCGGGTCGATGGGGAGACTGGCCGACGGGGCCCTCGCCGCCGGGGGACGGGTGGTGGGCATCCTGCCCCGGTTCATGGGCGACCTCGAATGGGTGCACCCCCGGCTGAGCGAGGTGATCTGGACCGAGACCATGGCCGAGCGGAAACAACGACTGGCGGCCGAGGGGGACGCCATGGTGACGCTGCCCGGCGGCACCGGCACCCTCGAGGAACTGCTGGAGGTACTCACCCTCAAGCGTCTGGGCCTGTTCTTCAAACCGGTGGTCATCGTCAACCAGCGCGGGTTCTACGCCCCGCTGATCCGCCTGCTCGAGGACTGCGTGACCGAGTCCTTCATGCATCCCCGGCACCGGGACATGTGGACCATCGTCGACCGGGTGGACCAGGTCCTGCCGGCGATCGGTGCCAGCCCCGCCTGGACGGCCGAGGCCCGCACCTTCGCCGTGCAGCGGGCGGACTGAGGCGGTTCCATCCGATCAGGCTTGCCGGCCGCGGATCCAAGGACGAAGGCTTGGGCGCATGGTGCCCGCCCGACGCCCGCGCTTGGCCGACGTTCTCGCCTCCCTCCTTCGCCGCAGCCTCCTGCGGGCCACCCCGATCCTGCTGCTCGCCGCCCGGCTCGGCGGCGCGCCGGCCGAAGCCCCGGCCGATCCCGATGCGGCCTGGCTGGCCGAGCACTACACGAAGTACGAGCACCGCATCCCCATGCGGGACGGGGTCCGCCTGTTCACGCGGGTCTACCTGCCCAAGGACGACTCCGAACGTCATCCGATCCTGCTGACGCGGACGCCCTACACGGTGAAGCCCTATGGGACGGACAACTACAACGACCCGGACGGCACCTTCGCCGCGCTCGCGAAGGACCGCTTCATCATGGTGTCGCAGGATGTCCGGGGACGGTTCGGGTCGGAGGGCCGGTTCGTGCACATGCGCCCGTTCAACCCGGCCAAGGGCCCCAGGGACACCGACGAGAGCACCGACGCCTGGGACACCATCGACTGGCTGGTGAAGAACACGCCCAACAACAACGGCAAGGTGGGCATGTTCGGCATCTCGTACCCGGGCTTCTACACCTCGATGGGCATGATCGACTCGCACCCGGCCCTCAAGGCGGCCAGCCCGCAGGCACCGATCACCGACTGGTTCATGGGCGACGACATCCACCACAACGGGGCGTTCTTCCTGTCGCAGAACTTCGGGTTCTTCTGGTGGTTCGAGCTGCCGGGCGACGACCCGTTGCGCGACTCGGGCCGGAGCTTCGTCTTCAACAACGCCGACGGGTACGACTTCTTCCTGCGGATGGGGCCCCTGGGGAATTCCGAATCGCTCCATTTCAAGGGCAAGGTCCCCATCTGGACGGAGTTCCTCGACCATCCCGACTACGACGCCTACTGGCAGGCCCGCAACATCCGCCCCCACCTGAGGAACGTGCGGTGCGCGGTGCTGACGGTCGGCGGCTGGTTCGATGGCGAGGACCTCTTCGGCGCGCTGGAGACCTACCGCTGGACCGAGAGGCTCAACCCCGGCATCACCAACCTGCTGGTGATGGGACCGTGGACGCACGGGCAATGGAGCCGGGGCCCGGGCGACCAGGTCGGGGACATCCGCTTCCGGGCGAGGACCGGCGAGCATTACCGGGAGAAGATCGAATTGCCGTTCTTCCGCCAGTTCCTCAAGGGCGACACCAACCGAGTGCAGCCCGAGGCCCAGCTCTTCGAGACGGGCACCCACCGCTGGCGGCGCTTCGACGCGTGGCCGCCCGCCGAGGCCAGCCCGAAGACCCTCTACTTCCACCCCGGGGGCCGACTCGCCCTCGACGCCCCGCCGCCCGTCTCGGACCCCGGCCAGGCGGAGTTCACCAGCGATCCGGCCAAGCCCGTGCCCTTCTCGCAGGAGGTCACCACCGACTACCCGCGTGGCTACCCGACCCACGACCAGCGCTTCGCCGCTTCCCGGCCCGACGTGCTCGTGTTCGAGACCGACCCCTTGGAGGAGGACCTGACCCTGGCCGGCCCGATCGAGGCCGCATTGCAGGTGTCCACGACCGGCACCGACGCCGACTGGGTGGTGAAGCTCGTCGATGTGTACCCGCCGGACTTCCCGGACCCGCAACCCAACCCGTCGCACCTCCGGATGGGCGGCTACCAGCAACTGGTCCGCGGCGAGGTGATGCGGGGCCGGTTCCGCAACAGCTTCGAACGGCCGGAGCCGATGGAACCCGGGCGGGTCACCCCCATCCGGTTCACGCTGCCCGATGTGCTCCACACCTTCCGCCGTGGCCACCGGCTGCAGGTGCAGGTGCAAAGCAGCTGGTTCCCGCTGGTGGACCGCAACCCGCAGACCTACGTGGCCAACATCGCCCGGGCCAAGCCGACGGACTTCCGCAAGGCCATGCACCGGCTCCACCACCGGCCCGACGCCGCGTCGGCCCTGACCGTGCGGGTGCTGCCGGCCGTGATGCCGCCCTGACCCCTTTGGCACCCGCGCCGCACCGGGCGATGGCCGCCCTTTTCTGTCTTGGCTCCGGGTCGGGTTGGGCGCTCAATGCGCCCCGAAACCCCGCCCGATTCGATGAGCGTCCCGTTGCTGCACTGCCTTTCCCGCGAAGCCACCGTGGCGGGCCCGGGATTTTCGCGGTGGCTGGTGCCGCCGGCGGCCATCGCGGTGCACATGTGCATCGGCGAGGTGTACGGGTTCAGCGTCTTCAACGAGCCCATGACCCGGCTCATCGGCGGCGCGGCCCATGATCCGACGCGGGACTGGACCATCCCGCAGGTGGGCTGGATCTACTCCATCGCCCTGGTCCTTCTGGGGCTCTCGGCGGCGGTGTTCGGCAAGTGGGTCGAGCGCAGCGGCCCGCGCAAGACGATGGTGGCCAGCGCCGTGTGCTTCTGCTCGGGCCTCGTGCTCTCGGCCATCGGGGTGCGCCTGCACGCGCTGTGGCTGGTGTACCTGGGCTACGGGGTGGTCGGCGGCATCGGGCTCGGCCTGGGCTACATCGCCCCGGTGTCCACGCTGATGAAGTGGTTCCCCGACCGGCCCGGCATGGCCACGGGCATGGCCATCATGGGCTTCGGCGGGGGCGCGCTTATCGGGGCCCCGCTGGGCGTGAGCCTCATGGCCCACTTCAAGAGCGCGGGCGACCCCGGGGTCGCACCGGCCTTCCTCACGATGGCCGGTCTCTACGCGGCCTGGATGCTCTTCGGAGCCTGGCTGGTGCGGGTGCCCGCGGCCGACTGGAAGCCCGAGGGCTGGCAACCGGCGGCGGCCGGATCCAAGGCCGGCCCGGCCCGGTCGGTCTCGGTCGACCAGGCCTGGAAGACCCCTCAGTTCTGGCTGCTTTGGCTCGTGCTCTGCATGAACGTGAGCGCCGGCATCGGCGTGCTCGGCCAGGCCTCGCTGATGTGCCAGGACATGTTCGGTGTCGGTGCCGCCGTCGGCGGGGGCTTCGCCGGGCTGCTGTCGATCTTCAACATGGGCGGGCGCTTCCTCTGGTCGTCGGTGTCGGACCTCACCGGCCGGCGCACGGTGTACGCGATCTATTTCCTCTTGGGGGCCCTGCTTTACGCGCTGGTGCCCTGGACGCAGAAGATCGGCAGCCGGACGCTGTTCGTGGCGGTCACCGCCCTGATCATCTCCATGTACGGCGGGGGCTTCGCCACCATCCCGGCCTACCTGCGCGACCTCTTCGGCACGCATCAGGTCGGAGCCATCCACGGGCGCCTGATCACGGCCTGGTCGCTGGCCGCCGTCGTCGGCCCGGGCCTCATCAACTACATCTCCACCGCCAAGAAGAAGGCCGGGGTGCCCGCGGCCGAGGCCTACAACGGCACGCTGTACCTGATGTGCGGGCTGCTGCTGGTCGGGCTCGTCGCCAACCTGCTGGTGCGCCCGGTGCATCCGCGGCATCACCTCCAGACCATCGCCCCATAGGCCATGAAGACCGTGCTTCTCCCGATCGCCTGGATCCTCGTGCTGGCCCCGCTCTCGTGGGGCGTGGCCCGGTCGGTGCAGCGCTCGATGCCGCTCTTCACCGGGGGGACGACGGCCGCCCCGGAGAAACCCGTCCCGACCGGACCGGCCGGGCCCGCCTCGACGAATCGACCCTGAACCTTTCACCTGTCCCCAACCCGATTCCCATACCCAACGATGAAAACACTGACCCCCCTGCTCGTGGCCTCCGCGCTGTCGCTGACCGCCGTGGCCGCCGAACCCAAGCACAACACGGCCCTCCCCGGCGGCAAGCTGCCGAAGCCCGTCAAGCTGTCCCTCGTGAAGGTGGCCGGCGGCTTCGTGGATCCCGTCCGCGTCTCGCTGGCCCCGGGCGACAACAACCGTCTCTTCGTCTGCGAACGGACCGGCGTGGTGAAGCTCATCAAGAACGGCAAGGTCCAGGACAAGCCCTTCCTCGACATCCATGAGACGGTGGTCAGCTCCTTCCTGGAGCAGGGCCTCTACGACCTCGAGTTCCATCCGAAGTACGCCGAGAACGGCAAGTTCTACGTGCACTACTCCGACATGTGGTTCAACGGCGCCGGGTTCATCGTCGAGTACCAGGTCTCGAAGAACAACCCGGACAAGGCGGATCCCGAGTCGGCGCGCGTGGTGTTCCAGATGCCCCGCCCCTACGCCAACCACAACGGGGGCGAGATCGCCTTCGGTCCCGACGGCTATCTGTATATCGGCAGCGGCGACGGCGGCTGGGAAGGCGACGTGCTCGGGGCCGGCCAGGACCTCAGCACCTGGCTGGCGAAGATCCTGCGCATCGACGTCAACCCCACCCAGCCCGACCGCGGCTACTCCATCCCCAAGGACAACCCGTTCATCACGCCCGGCTCGCAGATGAAGCTCTTCGGGGTGACCGAGGAGGCCTTCAACAAGATCCATCCCAACGCCAAGCCCGAGATCTGGAGCTATGGCCTGCGCAACCCGTGGAGCTTCCAGTTCGACCTGAAGACCGGCGACATGTACATCGCCGACATCGGCCAGAACCACTACGAGGAGGTCAACTTCGAGCCCCGCGGCAAGGCGGGCGTGAACTACGGTTGGAAGTTCATGTGTGGCACGCATCCGTTCCCGCTGCCGCTGGATGCCAGCGGCAAGCCCGACCTGGACGCGGTCAAGGACGCTCCCCGGGTCGGCGAGGCCCCGATCTGCGAATACAGCCACGTGGACCAGGGCAACTGCGTCATCGGCTTCGGCGTGTACCGCGGCAGCAAATACCCGGCGATGGACGGCACCTACTTCTTCGGCGACTGGGGTTCGGGCAAGGTCTGGGGCTCGGCCCGCGACGCGAAGGGCACGTGGCAGATGCAGGAACTGCTCAACACCAAGCTGATGTTCACCGGCGGCGGCCAGGCCTCCGACGGCACGCTGTATGTCACCGACGCCAAGGCCAACTACGGCGGCCCGGCCGATCCGGCGCAGAACGAGCGCGGGGCGGTCTGGATGCTGGTGCCCGCCGACAAGGTGCCGGCCGGCGCCGAGGTGGCCCCGGTGGAGTGAGCCCGGCACGAGCCAGCCTTCCCAACCCGGGGGTCAAGCTCAGGCTTGGCCCCCGGGCCGTTTCTGGGGTCCTATTCCCGGGCAACCAAGTGAACGCCATGTTCCGCAATCCCGCCCTCTGCTGCGCCGTGATCCTCGGTGCGGCCCTCCATGCCGCCGACGCCCCGGCCCCGGCCGCCCCCGGTGGACACGACCACGCCGCCCCCGCCGGCGAAATCAAGGCCCCGGAACCCAAGGAATCGATGTTCCTGTCGGTCGACCCGAAGGAACCGAAGACCGCCCGCCTCGTGGTCGTCTCGGCCTACAACGCGGCCAACTACGGCATGAACTTCAACGGCTTCGCCAAGGGCGGGGCCCGCTACACCATCCCGCAGGGCTGGACCGTGTCGTTGGTCTTCACCAACAACAGCCCGGTGCCCCACAGCGCCATCGTGGTCGATCGCCCCGTGGTCAAACGCCTCCAGATGGGCGACCCAGCCTTCACGGGCGCCTCGACGCCCAACCCGGTGCGCGGCACCACGGGCAAGACGGGCGTGCCCTTCCGCTTCGTGGCGGGCGAGGCCGGCGAATATGCCATCGCCTGCGGCTTCCCCTCGCATTCGGCCAACGGCCACTGGATCGGCTTCGACGTCAGCGCCACGGCCAAGGCCCCCAGCCTGCAGTTCGGCGACAAGCCCCCCTACGTGGCCCGCTGATGCCCGTGCCCGTCCTGCACGCCCCGCGTCCGTTCGGCCCGCATGGGGTCTGCCTGGCCCTGGGGATGTTCGACGGCGTCCACCTCGGGCACCAGCATGTGATCCGCCAGGCCCGGATCGACGCCCACGCCCGCGGCGCGGCCACGGTGGTGGCGACCTTCGATCCCCATCCGCTCTCGGTCGTGCGCCCCGAGCGGGCCCCGCGCCTGCTGCAGAGCCTGCCCCAGCGGATCGCCTCGATCGGCGCGCAGGGGGCCGACGCGGTGCTCGTGCTGCGCTTCGACGAGGCGCTGAGCCGGCAGGGCGGCGACGCCTTCGTGCGCGGACTGGTCGCGGGATTCGGAGGGCTGCGCAGCTTCACCGTGGGCCAGGGATTCCATTTCGGCCACGGCCGCAGCGGCAACGTGCCCCTGCTCCGCACGCTGGGCCGCGAGCTGGGCTTCTTGGTGAATGCGGTGGCGCCCATCCACATCGGGACCGAGATCGTGAGCAGCACGCGGGTGCGCGGGGCGCTCCGGGAAGGCCGGCTCGGGCTGGTGGCCGAACTGCTCGGCCGTCCCTACGCCCTGTCCGGGCCGGTCGTGAAAGGCGACCAGCTCGGCCGGTCGATCGGCTTCCCGACGGCCAACCTCGACGTGGAGGGGCTCGAGTTGCCGCCGCACGGCGTCTATGCCGCCCGGGCCCGCCATGCCGGGGGGGAGTTCCCGGCGGCGGTGAACCTGGGCCTGCGCCCCACGCTGGGATCGCCCGCGCCCGTGCTGCGCTTCGAGGCCCATCTCCTGGGGTTCGAGGGCGATCTCTACGGGCACGAATTGACCGTCGAGCTGGTGGGTCATCTGCGGCCCGAACGCCGATTCGCCCACCTGGAGGCGCTCAAGGCCCAGATCTCCCGGGACATCGCGGCGGCGCACAAACTCCTGTCCTGACCCATCGCCTCCCGACCCGGGCAACGGCCCCCGGGATCGACCCCCGGGATCGGGGTGCCCCCTTTCCCGGGTTGCGCCCGGGCCCGCCTCCGGGCGAGCGTCGGCACATGACTCCCCGATCCCTCCTCCTGGCCGCGATGCTCGGATGCAGCCTGTCCCTCGGCCCGGGCGGGCCGGCCGTCCACGGAGCCGACACCACCGCGGCGACCGGTGCCGCCCGATCCGCCAAGGCCGGACCTTGGAAAGCGCTCTTCGACGGCCACACCACCGCCGGCTGGCGCGGCTTCGGCAAACCCGGGTTCCCCGAGAAGGGCTGGATCGTGAAGGACGGCTGGCTCACCCATGTCGCCCAGGGCGGCGGGGGCGACCTGATCACCGAGGGTCGGTTCACCGACTTCGAGTTCGAGTTCGAGTGGCGGATCGCCGCCGGGGGCAACAGCGGGGTGAAATACTTCATCGACGAGGCGCGCAAGGCCCCGATCGGCCACGAATACCAGATCATCGACGATGCCGCCCACCCGGACGCCAAGATCGGTCCCAAGCGCCAGACGGCCGCGCTGTACGACGCCCTGCCGGCGACGTCTCCCCTGGTGAAGCCGGCCGGCCAGGTCAACCGCTCGGCCATCCGCGTGCAGGGCGACTCGGTGGAGCACTGGCTCAACGGCGAGTGCGTGCTCCGCTACCGGATCGGGTCGCCCGAGCTGGCCGCCGCCAAGGCCGCCAGCAAGTTCAAGGGCGAGGCACGATGGGGCACCCGCTTCCCCACGCCGATCCTGCTCCAGGACCACGGCGACGGGGTGGAATTCCGCAACCTGCGCCTCCGCGAGCTGCCCTGAACCATCGCACCGGTGCGGTCGCGCCCCGGGAGGTGAACGCAATCCGGTCCGGCCCGGGTCATCGCGCCTGCCATTTGCCCCCCTCGTCTTCCTAGCCTGTTCCCGCGTCCTGGCGTAGCCTGTCCCCCATGAACCGTGTCTGGCGATTCCTCGCGTCGGTGGGTCTCGGGCTGTGCCTCGGGGCGGCCCGGCTGTCCGCCGACGGGGCCGACGACGCCTTCATCCGGGTCTACAACCTCATCCAGCAGGCCGACGCGCACCGGGAGACCGGCCAGACCTCGGCCGCACGGGACGCCTATGTCGAGGCGAAGACGGGCCTCGAGGTGCTCCGGCGGAACCACCCGACCTGGAACGAGCGGGTGGTGGGCTACCGGCTGCGCTACGTGACCGAGCGCCTGGAGGCGCTCCAGAAGGTGCCCGGGCCGCCCTCGGCCAAACCCGCCGCGGCGGCCACCCCGACGGCCCCGGGCACGCCCAAGACGGCCGAAAGACTGGCCCCGGACGGCGAGGTGGTGGCCCAGTTCCAGCAGCTCAACCTCGAGATCGAGCGACTCGCAAGCGACAAGAAGCTCCTCGAGGCCCGGCTGCGGGAGGCCCTGTCGGCCCAGCCGGCCCCGGTGGACCCCAAGGAGTTCCAGTCGGCCCTCGAACGGATCACCGCCCTCCAGTCCACCAACAAGGCCCTGATCGCCTCGCTGGAACGCCAGCAGGCCGAGCGCCGCACGCTGGTCGACAAGGTCGTCGCCGACGAGGCCCGCGCCGCCCTCGACGAGGCCAACAAGAGCCTGCTCGAGCAGAAGGTGGCGGCGGCCCGCATCGACCGGCAGCGCCAGGAGATCGAGGCGAAGCTCAAGGAACTCCAGTCGGGCACGCTGCAGGCGCTCCAGAACGAGAACTCGAGGCTCAAGGAGCAGGTTGGCGAACTCAAGAACGACACCGAGCGCGGGAAGCAGGTCGCCGACCTGGCGGCCAAGCTCGGCCAACTGCGGATCGACCTCGACGAGACGCGCAAGCGCAACGCGGCGTTGACCACCGAGAAGGCGGCCCTGGAGCGCCAGCTCGAGGAGTTCCGCGCCCGATCCTCGCAGGAGAGCCTCGTGAGGATCCGGCAGCTCGAGGGCAACCTGGCCCTGGCCAAGGCCAACGCCGAGCGCAGCGTGGCCAACGCCGAGCAGATCGCCGGGGCGCTGGCCAAGGAGAAGCAGGCCCGCACCGACCTCGAGCTGTCCAATCAGGCCCTGCGGACCAAGGTGGGCGAGCTGACGCAAGGGGCCGAGCAGCGGGCCGCCGCCGTCAAGACCCTCGAGGCGGCCCTCGCCGCCGAAAAAGCCGAGCGCGAGGCCGCCCGGGCCGAGCTCGTGGCCATGGAACGCAAGCTGGCGGCCGCCACCGCCGCCTCGACCAACGCAACGGCGGTGGACGCCAGCGTCCGAAGCACCGAGGTGGCCACGCTGCGGACGGAGGTGTGGAAGCTTCGCGCCTCGCTCAAGGAGGGGGCCACCCGGGAGGCCGAACTCCGATCCACGCTGTCCACCGAGCGGGAGTTCCGCCAGCGGCTGAACCGCGAGAAGGCGGACCTCGAGAGGCGCCTGGGCGCCGCCCTGAAGGCCGCGCCCGCCCCGGAGGCCCCGGCCACCGCCAAGGAGGCCTCCAAGGCGCTGGCCCGGATGGAGAGCCGGGTCCGCAAGCTCGAGAAGGAACGCGACGAACTGCAGCAACGGATCCAGAAACTCAGCGAGACCCCCCGGTACCGGCTGGCCTCGGGCGCCTCATGGCGCGCGGTCACGGCCCGGGAACAGGTCGAGGCTTTCCACCGGCGCGGGCGCTGATCCCCGGCCTCCCTCCCCCCGATCGCATGGCCAGCAAGTTCTTCGTCCCCGGCGACGGCCGCGCCCACGGCGTGGTCGACCTCTTCGCCGCCGTCGCCCCGCGCTACGACCTCGTCAACGATCTCCAGAGCCTGGGGATGCATCGCCTCTGGAAACGCCGGATGGTCGCCGAGGCGGCCGTGAAGCCCGGCCAGAAGGCCCTGGACGTCTGCTGCGGCACCGGCGATGTCGCCTTCGGTCTGGCGCGCGCCGGGGCGGAGGTCGTCGGGTTCGACTTCAGCCACCCGATGCTCGCGGTGGCGGCGCAGCGGGCCACCCGCTTCCCGCCGGCCGCCGGCCCCGGTTCGGTGCGGTTCCAGCAGGGGGACGCCCTGCAATTGCCCTTCCCCGACCGGTCCTTCGACGTCGTGACCATCAGCTACGGCCTGCGCAACCTCGCCGACTTCCACCGGGGGCTGCGCGAATTGACCCGGGTCCTGCGCCCCGGCGGACGTCTGCTGGTGCTGGACTTCGGCAAGCCCGACTTCCTTCCCTGGCGATGGGCCTACTACCAGTACCTGGAACGCGTCTGCCCGCTCCTTGGGAGGATCTTCTGCGGCGACGCCGACACCCATGGTTACATCCTGGATTCCCTCAAGGCCTATCCGGCCCAGCACGGGGTCGATCGGGCGCTGCAGGAACTGGGATATGCGCAGACGCGCCTCGAGAGCTTACTGGGGGGCACCATGACCCTGAACCTCGGTCGACGGCCGTGACCCGTCGCCCCCCTTGGGGATCCGGAGGGTCGCAGGCAGGAGAGGGAATTCCCGTCTGGAGATTCGGCCCGAAGCCGATATCCTCTGCCTCCAGTGCGATGAAGATCCTCTTCCTCAACGGCCCGAACCTGAACCTGCTGGGCACCCGGCAACCCGAGATCTATGGGCGGGACACCCTCGCGACGATCGAGGCCGACGTGCAGGTGCGGGCCAAGGCCCTCGGGGTGTCCGTGGAGTTCCGCCAGAGCAACCACGAGGGCCAATTGGTCGAGTGGATCCAGCAGGCCCGCGGTTCGTTCCAGGCCATCGCCCTCAACGCCGCCGCCTACACCCACACCAGCATCGCCCTGCGCGACGCCATCGCGGCGGTCGGGGTGCCGGTCGTCGAACTCCACCTCTCCAACATCCACGCCCGGGAGCCGTTCCGGCACCTGTCGATGATCGCCCCGGTGTGCCGCGGACAGATCAGCGGCTTCGGCGCTTTCTCCTACATTCTCGCGCTGGAAGCGGCCGTTAACGTTTGCCAACCCGCGTAAACCTGTTTTTTTGCCCTAGTTGACGCCAAAACGAACCGAAGTGTCACTTGACCCGCGGCGTCCCTTGTCCGTAACGTTGCCGTCCCGGTCGACACGGGATCGTCTTCGGACGGTCACCTCGCCGGAACGTCGGGGTCGCTGAAGACGAAAGCCCTCCCGAAGCGGACCGACCCCCGGGGACCCCCCCCGGGCATCCATCCATCGACATCGCACCGAACCGAAATCGCACCGTGGACCTGAAAGAAATCAAATCGATCATCGACCTGATGAAGAAGAACTCCCTCTCGGAGTTCGAGCTCGAGGAGAAGGATTTCAAGATCAAGCTCAAGCGGCCCATCGGGGGCGGTTCGGGGCCCACCCTCGGCGGACCGGTCGACGATCCCGAACTGACGGCCTACTCGGCCCTGGCCCGGCAGTCCGCGGCGGTGGTCCATCCGGGCCCGGTGGCCGCCCCGGCCCATGCCTCCTCGGCCTCGTCCGGACCGGAATCCGAGATCAAGAGCCCGATGATCGGCACCTTCTACGGCACCCCGTCGCCGGATGCGGCCCCCTACGTCGAGGTCGGCAGCGAGGTCGGACCGGACACCGTGGTCTGCATCGTCGAGGCCATGAAGGTCATGAACGAGATCAAGGCCGAGGCCCGCGGGGTGATCACGGCCGTGGTCGCCGAGAACGGCAAACCGGTTGAGTTCGGCCAGATTCTGTTCAAGATTCGCCCGCTTTGAGGCGACGTCGCCCGGCTCTCCGGTCCAAGGTGCCCGGTCCGGGATTCCTCCTCACGGCCGGGCAGTCTCATAAGACCGCGCCAGTCCCGTCCGTCCCAGTCCCGCCTGCCTCGCCTCCGCCCGTTCCCGGCGGTGGGGCCCCTGAATCCGCGTTACCGTCATGTTTGAAAAGATCCTGATCGCCAACCGAGGTGAAATCGCCATGCGCATCATCCGCGCCTGCCGCGAGATGAACATCAAGACGGTGGCCGTGTACTCCAAGGCCGACGCCAACTCGATGCATGTGCAGGTCGCCGACGAGGCCATCTGCATCGGCGACGGCCCCTCCACCGACAGCTACCTGCGGATCGACCGCCTGATCTCGGCCGCCGAGATCACCGACGTCGACGCCATCCACCCCGGTTACGGTTTCCTGAGCGAAAACGCCCACTTCGCCGACGTCTGCGACAGTTGCAACATCCGCTTCATCGGGCCCAGGTCGGCCGCCATGAACGCGCTGCACGACAAGTCCAGCAGCCGCGACCTGGCCAAGCGGGCCAAGGTGCCCACCCCCCCGGGCTCCGACGGCCTGGTCGGGACCGAGCAGGAGGCCCTCGCAGTGGCCAAGCGCATCGGCTACCCGGTGATGATCAAGGCCATCGCCGGCGGCGGCGGCCGGGGCATGCGGGCCGCCCACAACGACATCTCGCTGGTCAAGGGCTACCACACGGCCCGCACCGAGGCCGAGAAGGCCTTCGGCAACTCCGGGGTCTACATCGAGAAGTTCATCGAGAACCCGCACCACATCGAGTTCCAGATCCTCGGCGACACCCGGGGCAACATCATCCACCTAGGCGAGCGCGACTGCTCCATCCAGCGGCGCAACCAGAAGGTCATCGAGGAGACCCCCTCGCCGCTGCTCGACCGGAAGGACCTCAAGGACCTGCGCAAGAAGATGGGCAAGGCGGCCCTGGCCATCGCCGAGATGGCCGGCTACTCGAATGCCGGCACCGTGGAGTTCATCGCCGACGACTCGGGCAACTTCTACTTCCTGGAGGTCAACAAGCGCATCCAGGTCGAGCACCCCATCACCGAGGAGGTCACCGGGGTCGACCTGGTGAAGCAGCAGATCCTCATCGCCGCCGGAGAGAAGCTCTCGATCAGCCAGGGCGACGTGACGCTCAAGGGCCACGCCATCGAGTGCCGCATCAACGCCGAGGACCCGTTCAACGATTTCCGCCCCAGCCCCGGTCGCATCGAGATGTACTACCCGCCGGGCGGGCCCGGCATCCGGCTCGATTCGCACGCCTATGCGGGCTACACGATCCCGCCGTACTATGACTCGATGATCGGCAAGCTCATCACCGTGGGCAGCGACCGCACCGATGCCCTCAACAAGATGGCCCGGGCGCTGGGCGAGTTCATGGTGACCGGCGTCAAGACCACCATCCCCTTCGAACTGGCCATCCTGCAGGATCCGGACTTCCGCCGCGGCCACTACACCACGAACTTCGTGGAGCGCTTCCTGGGCGGGGCCCGGCGCGAGCTGATCCAGGACAAGGCCTGATCGCCCCCGGGGGCCCGCGGAAAAAATCCCTTCGGGCCCACTCGCTGCTTGGTCTTGCCATGGGCCTTGGCTAAACCGATGGGGTGTCCAGCACCCCCGCCCCGACCCAGGCCTCCGCGCCCGCGAACGATTCGTTCCCGCCGCAGATCAAGTACATCATCAGCAACGAGGCCTTCGAGCGGTTCAGCTTCTACGGGATGAAAGGCATCCTGACCCTCTACGTCGCCGAGCACCTCGGGCAGGGGGCGTCCAAGGCCTCGGAGATCGTCCACCTCTTCGTCTTCGGCGTGTACTTCATGCCGCTGTTCGGCGCCTGGCTCTCGGACCGCGTGCTCGGACGCTACCGGACCATCCTCTACATCTCGCTCTTCTACTGCCTGGGCCACGGGGTGCTGGCGCTGGCCGACCTGGTGCAGGGTCAGCAGCAGAAGCTCTGGCTGCTCTACGGAGGGCTGGCACTGATCTCGATCGGCGGCGGCGGCATCAAGCCCTGCGTCTCGGCCTTCGTGGGCGACCAGTTCCACGCCGACCAGGGGCACCTGCTGCGGCGCGCCTACGGCCTGTTCTACTGGAGCATCAACTTCGGCTCGTTCTTCTCCTTCCTGATGATCCCGCGCATCGCCAAGGACCATGGCTACGGATGGGCCTTCGGGGTTCCGGGCATCTTCATGGGACTGGCCACGCTGGTCTTCTGGCTGGGGCGGAAACACTACCGGCAGGTGCCCCCGGCCGGACCGGAGGGCACCAGCTTCTGGGAGATGCTCTGGCATGCCCTCACCCATCCGGCCAGCCGGCGACCCGGAGCCGGGTTCTGGGGCGCCTGCGAGCACCGGTATTCCGGGGAGCAAGTGGCGGCCGCCAAGGCGGCCACCCGGGTGGCCGGCGTGTTTGCGCTGATCCCGTTCTTCTGGGCGCTTTACGACCAGAACAGCACGACCTGGGTGCTCCAGGGCGAACGGATGATCCCGTACGTCTTCAGCCAGGGGGTGCTCGACCTCCCGGTCCTCGGGGCCATGCTGCGGTTCATCATCGGCAAGGAGATCGGGGCCGAGCAGATGCAATCCATGAACGCCCTGATGGTGATGATCCTCGTGCCGCTCTTCACCTACCTGCTTTTCCCGGTGACCGAGAAGTCGGGCCTGCAGGTCACGACGCTCCGGCGGATGGGGGCCGGGCTGTTCCTGACGGCCATCTCCTTCGTGATGGTCGCCGTCATCGAGCAACGGGTCGCAGGCGGCCAGAAGCTCAGCGTGCTGTGGCAGACCCTGCCCTACATCGTGCTGACGGCCGGCGAGGTGCTGGTGTCCAACACCGGGCTGGAGTTCGCCTTCCGCGAGGCGCCCGCCTCGATGCGTAGCACGATGATGAGCTTCTGGCTGCTGACGGTGGCCGCGGGCAACCTGGCCATCTCCAAGGTCTTCGGACTCAACGTCAAGGAACGCCTGCCCGACGGCACCGAGGTGCTGCACGTCTCCGGCGTGGCCTTCTTCAACCTCTGCGCCGTGATGCTGGCGGTGGTGGCGATCGGCTTCATCTTCGTCGCCCGCCGCTACCGTTACCGCGAGGATTCCGGGACGCCGTCGGAGTCGGCGGATCATTGAAACCCGACCGGTTTCGGATCATGGTGCCCCAGGGCACCACGACGCCCCCACTCCCGCCATGTACTTCATCCAAGGTGCCGACCAGAAGGAATACGGACCCGTTTCCGCCGACCAGCTCCGCCAGTGGATCCGCGAGAACCGCCTGAACCGCTTCTCGGCGGCCCGCGCCGAGGGCGAGGCGACGTGGAAGACGCTGGGCGACCTGCCCGAGTTCGCCGAGGCGCTGGGCCTCCCCGCGCCCGTCCCAGTGGCTCCGCCCGCACCGCCCGCACCGACGGCTCCGCCCTCACCACTCGCACCGACGGCGCCGCCGGCCGCACCGGCACCGCCGCCCACCTCGTACTTCATCCAGGGTGCCGACCAGAAGGAGTACGGACCCATCGCGGCGGACCAGCTCCGCCAGTGGATCACCGAGAACCGCCTCAACCGGTTCTCCCCGGCGCGCGCCGAGGGCGAGGCGACGTGGAAGACCCTGGGCGACCTGCCCGAGTTCGCCGACCTGCTGGGCGGCCCGGCTCCCATCGCGACGCCGACCGCGACCGCCACCTCCCCGACGCGACCGGCTTCCAGCCCGGGAGGCTGGGCATCATCGAGCGCACCGTCGGGCTCCGGCCTGCGGTCCGCGCCGGGCATCTCCGAGACGGTCGTCGACGAAAAGCTGCGGATCCCGGCCATCGGCATCCTCACCAGCGGAGCCGTCGGCGCGATGCTGTCCTTCTACGGTCTGGTCAGCGGCCTGAGCGACAATGCCCGCCAAGAGATCCCGCCGGGAATGCCGCCGGAGTTTGAACGAATGTTCAAGGCCTACCTCGCCTTCGCGGAGGCCTACGCCGTGCCGCAGAATGCCCTGGCGCTGGTCCTGAGCCTCTTGAGTCTGCTGGCCGGCGTCCGGATGCTTCAGAGGAAGTCCTACGGGCTGGTCATGGCCGGCGTCATCCTGACCACGATCCCCTGCGTGAGCCCCTGCTGCTGCCTGGGTCTTCCCTTCGGCATCTGGGCGCTGGTGGTGTTGAGCAACACCGAGGTGAAGGCCGCCTTCCGCTGACCCCGAAGGAAGCCATGGACGCACCCCCATTGTTGCCGCCCGACCCGGTGCCGGCCGGCGGGCCCAGTCGACCGACCGATCCGCCGAGGCCGATCGCTGGCCCGGTCCGAAGCGGCCGGTTCCCGGGCATCGCCCCCTGGGTCGCGCCGGCCGCGGTCGTGGGACTCGGGGCGCTGACCCTGCTCTGGCACTTCGAGCCCCGCGGGCAGTTCTTCTTTCCCCGATGCACCTTCCTGCAGGTCACCGGGCTGCAATGCCCGGGATGCGGAGGGCTGCGGGCCACGCACGCCCTGCTGCATGGCGATGTCGCCTCGGCCTGGAGGCTCAATGCGCTGTGGGTCGCCGCCCTGCCGCTTGGGGCGTGGTCGGCCGCCGCCGTGGCCCTCGAGCGTTGGACAGGCCGGCGGATCCTCCACCCCCTGGGCTGGCGGCGGGCTTGGATTCCCGTCGTGGTGGCGATCCTCGCCTTCGGGCTGCTGCGCAATCTCTGACCAGGGCGCGCTGCGTTCCACCTCGGTCGCCCTTCGGGCGATCCATCGAGCGATCCGTCGGGTCGCCCGTGTGAGCTCAGGCCCGCTGCGTGCCCCGGTGACGCTCGTAGGCGTGGACGATGCGCTGCACGAGCGGGTGGCGCACCACGTCCTTCTTCTCGAAGCGGATCAGGGAGATGCCCTCGACGCCTTGGAGCGCGGTTTCGGCCTCGACCAGACCACTGCGCTTGCTGTTCGGCAGGTCGATCTGCGACGGATCGCCCGTGATGACCGCCTTGGAGCCGAACCCGAGCCGGGTCAGGAACATGAGCATCTGCTCGGCGGTGGTGTTCTGGGCCTCGTCCAGCACGATGAAGGACTGGTTGAGGGTCCGCCCCCGCATGTAGGCCAGCGGCGCGATCTCGATGACCCCGCGCTCCATGTTCTTCTGGATCTCCTCGGCGGGCATCATGTCCTGCAGCGCGTCGTGCAGCGGGCGCAGGTACGGGTCGAGCTTCTGGTAGAGGTCGCCCGGGAGGAATCCCAGCGCCTCGCCCGCCTCGACGGCCGGGCGCGTCAGGATGATCCGCCCCACGCGGGATTCCTTGAGGGCATTCACCGCCATGGCCATGGCCAGGTAGGTCTTGCCCGTGCCGGCTGGACCGATGCCGAAGGTCACGTCGTGCTCCCGGATCGCTGCCACGTAGCGTTGCTGGCCGACGGTCTTGGGCGTGATGACGGCCTTCTTGAGCGAGGTGCTGATCTTCTGGTGGAAGAGCGCCTGCAGCGCGTCGGCCCCGTCATGCCGCACGACGTGCAGGGCGTGGGCAAAGTCCCGGGACTTGACCGGTGAACCGTCCTTCTGGGCGGCCTCGAGCAACTGGAAGAGCCTCACCCCCCGGCCCACCGCCTCGGCCGGCCCCTCGAGGCGGATCCACCCGTCGCGCGCGGCGGCCTTGAGCCCCAGTTCCTTCTCGAGCGCGTGGAGGTTGCGCTCGTCGCCGCCGAGCAGTTGCAGGGCCGCCCGGGCGTTCTCGAAATGCAGCGTCTCCGTGGCGGTGGCGGAGGCCGGGTCGGAAGGGGTGGTGGGCATGTCGGCTCGGACCGACTATCGGCGCGGCCCGGACTTTCGCCACGGAAAAGGCGCCTCCGGCTCAGGACCGCCGCGGTTCGGCCTCGGCGAGCGTGCGGATGTGCTCCAGCACCCGGGCGTGGATGCGGTGGAGGATGGCATCGGACCAGAGACGCCAGTAGACGTCGGGCGACAGGCCATGCTGGTACCAGGTGGTGCCGACCAGGCGGGTCCCGCCGGTCGCCGTGGGGAACAGTTCAAACTGACCACGACGGGACACGAGGAAACCATCGAGGTGAGGGGGGTGGATGTGGCGGTAGGGGGTCCACTCCTCCATCGGTGCGGGGTAGGCGGTCACCGAGAACGCCAACCGCCTCGGCTCGTCCCAAACCTCGATCGGCTCCACGAACGGTCCGGTGGAGAATTCGCAGTAACGCACCGCGCCGACACCCCGGCCCTCGAGGCGGGCCCGGATCGGGTAGGCGATGCCCGTGCGGAAGATCCAATCGGTCGGCGGCGGCAGGTCCGAGAACGAGACGACATGGCTCCAGACCACCTCCGGCGGCGCGGCGATGGTCACCTCGGTGCTCACCGGCCGGACCTCCGGCGGCGGCCGGACGGCCAGTTCGACCGCCGTTGCCAGGGGCAGCAGCAGGAAACCCGCGCTGAACAGACGCCCGCGCGCGAGCCGGTGCGCCCGGCGTTGGGCGAGGATCACCTGCGCAAGCGAACTCCCGACGACCGCCTCGATCACGGCGATGGGGGAGGCCATCAGCAGGCAGATCAATCCCTCGATGGCCATGACCATCAGCAGCCCACCGAGCAGCGCCAGGGAAGCCACGACCACCAGGAACGACTCGGCGGGATTCCGGACTCCATGATGGTTGTGGATAAGGGTGGTGAGGAACCCCAGCAGGGTCGGCAACGCGACGAACAGGGACCAACCATAGGCCTCCAGGCGATTGGCGATCAGGAACACCGAAACAGCCCCGAACAAGGCCGAAACGATCGCGCCCATCGCCGCCGCCCCCCAGCGACTCGACGGGATCCACGCGAACCATCGGGAGGTTCCCGGGATCGGCTCCGGGCTTTCCCGGGGAACCCCGGGACGCGCCTCGGGTGCGACCATCAGGACCAGGGCCATCAGGAACTTGAGGAACGGGACGAAGAACAACAGCGCCCAGGCCGCCGAGCGCCCCATCGACCGGAGACGCCCGACCGTCAGGGCCAAACCCACCCAAAGGAACGGCAGCGAGGCGGCCAACAGCGGCCAAGCCCAGTCCAGATCGTCCCGGGTCGGCAGGGTCACGCCCAGCAGGATGCTCCAGAGGCTCACGGGAACCGGACCTCCAAACCATCCGATCACGAGGCGGTCCACCCCATGCTTCAGGATCAGACAGGTGATGAGCCCCAGTGTGAACCCCGGACGGCCGATGGGAGCGCGGAAGCCTAGGATGTCTCATCCCGACCGAACCCGTTCGCGGACCTTCACGGGGCCTCGAGGAAAGTGGTCGCGGCGAGGTGGCGCCGGCGGTCGACGCGCATCGGGGGCAGTTCGCACACGTCGCCGAGGCAATACCGGTTGCGCGCGATCCACCGGTACCCGAGGCGGGTGACGGCATCGAGGCCCGGCAACACCATGAGCACCCCCAGGGGCCAGAGCCAGGCCACCCGGCGGCACATCCAGGCGATGGCGTCCGGGCCACCCAGCACCCGGCCGTCCGGGGTCAGCAGCTTCATCTCGTCCGGAAGTCGGCCCGGGGCCAGGCCGAGCCGTTCCCGGACCCAGGGGGCTTGGAGGGGGGCGAACTCGATCCGGCGGGCCTCGAAGACCCGGCGCCAGCGGCCGACGGTGGACCGGCACACCGGACACTGGTGGTCGTACAGGGCCCACGTCCCGGCGGTCGGCGGGTTGGCGGCAAGGGTTTCGGTCATGGCAGAAAGGGTTTTTCGGGGAGATGGGTGGCGGGTGGCGGGTGGCGGGTGGCGGGGGGGGGGAATCCCTCAATCCGAGGTGAGTCCGAGGAGCTTGCGGGCCTTGTCGCCCATGCTGAAGAAGCGCTTGAGCACCGAGGTCGGCCATCCCCGGAACGTGGCGTACCACCCGGCGGTGGTCGCCAGGAAGTTGTGCATCTCCCGGAGGCGGTCTTCGCTGTAGTTGCCCGTGGCCGCATCCTTCTCGGCCTCGGCGATGCACTCGCGCAGGACCGCCATCGTGGGGTCGAACTCACGGCGTTTGCGCTCGTCGAGCACGATGCGGAACATCTCCCAGACGTCCTTGAGGCTCTCGAAATGGTCGCGCCGGTCGCCAGACAGGTGCACCAGCCTCACGATGCCCCAGCCCTGCAGCTCCTTGAGGCTGGTGCTGACGTTGGACCGGGCCACCTCCAGCACCTCCTGGATCTGCTCGGCGTTGAGCGGACCCGGGGCCAGGTAAAGCAGGGCGTGGACCTGGGCGACCGTGCGGTTGATGCCCCACTTGGTGCCCATCTCGCCCCAGTGGAGGATGAAGCGCCGTTCGGCATTGGAGAGCTGGTGCAGCGCCTTCATTTCTGTTACTACTGAAATATCAGACTCTTCCAAAGTCAAGTCCGTGGACGCCCGGTCGACGACGGGGACGGGCACCGGGGCGTCGCGCCGCCCCTGGCGGGCCATGATTTCTTCATTGCAGCGCCGGCCATCCTGCCTGTTCTTTGACGGCCGGCGGCGCGCCGATTCCAGAGAGAGACACTCCGACGTGAAACCCACCGATCTGCGGGGCATCCTCCGCTACATTCCCCGCTTCCGGGAAAAGGTCTTCGTCCTGGCCATCGACGGATCCATCGTCACTGACGACAACTTCCCCAACCTGCTGCTCGACATCGCGGTCCTGCGCTCGCTGAACATCCGCATCCTCCTGGTCCACGGGGCGGCCAAGCAGATCGCCGCGCTGGCGGTGGAACGGGGCGTGAGCGCCTCGAACCTCGACGGCACGGGCATCACCGACGCCGAGACCCTGCAACTGTCGCTCAACGCCGCCAACCGGCTCACCCACGAGATCCTCGAGGGCCTCTCGGCCAACGACCTGCGGGCCGTCTCCACCAATGCCGTGATCGCCCACCCGCTGGGCATCGTCGGGGGCGTGGACCACCAGTTCACCGGCAAGGTCGAGCGCATCGACGTGGAGATGCTCCAGGCGCTGCTGGCCCAGGGCATCGTGCCGGTGGTCCCGCCGCTGGGGTTCGATGGCGACGGCAAGACCTACCGGGTCAACTCCGACACCATCGCCTTCGCGCTGGCCGACCAACTCAAGGCCACCAAGCTCATCTTCCTGACCACCGTCGATGGCCTGACCCGGGGCGGGGCGCTGGTGCGGCAGACCCTGGTCGGCGAGCTCAAGCAACTGCTCAACCCGGTGCCCGCGGACTGGCCGGTCAACCTGATCTCCAAGGCGCGCCAGGCCGTGGCGGCCTGCGAGGCCGGCGTGCCACGCGTGCACATCATCAACGGCGAGGTCGACGAGGGCCTGCTGGCGGAGGTCTTCAGCAATGAGGGCATCGGCACGCTGGTCTACGCCAACGAGTACACCCAAATCCGGCGGGTGCTGAAGAAGGACATCCGGGCGCTGCTCAACCTCACCAAGAACTCGGTGGCCTCGGAGGAACTGGTCAAGCGCACCCGGACCGCGATCGAGAAGCAGGTGGGCGACTATTACCTCTACGAGATCGACCGGAACCCGGTGGCCTGCGTGGCACTGCACACCTATCCGGAACAGAACCAGGGGGAACTGGCCTTCCTGTACGTCGCCCCGAGCCACGAGAACCTCGGCATCGGCTCGAAGCTCATCCAGTTCGTGGAGGCCCGGGCCCGGGAGCAGGGGCTGTCGGCCCTGATCACCCTCAGCACGCAGGCCTTCACCTACTTCATCTCGAAGGGCGGCTTCGTAGAAGGCACGCCGGAGGATCTGCCGCCGGCCCGGCGCGAGCGCTACGAGGCCAGCGGCCGCAAGTCGAAGGTGCTCATCAAGCGGCTGAAACCCACCCCATGAAGCCCGATCGGCCGACCGTTTCCCGGGCCTTCGCGTCCCGGGGCGGGCCATGGGTCCTCCTCGTCCTGTGGCTGGCGTCCCTCGCCGCACCCGGAGCGCTCGGCGCGGCCAACCCGGAGCCCTACCCGTCCGCCGACTCCAAGAAGGGCCTGCAGGTGCAGATGGTGGACGACGCGATCGCCCTGGGCATCCGTCATGCGGCGCTCAACTTCAACCTCGCCCAACTGGTGGACCCGAGGGGCGACACCAACAACCCAGGGTTCGAATTCGGCGGCCGGACGCACCGCTTCCAGCAGGGCTACCTCAGGGCCATGGATGGACAGATCCGGGCCCTGTCGGAGCGGGGCATTATCGTGTCCTTGATCCTGCTCAACTACGAAAGCGCCGATTCTGAGGTGCGGAAGATCCTCCTGCACCCCGGCTACAGCACGAATTGCCCGAACCACCTGTCGGCCTTCAACACGGCGACTCCGGAAGGACGGGCCTGGTACGAGGCCTCGATCACGTTCCTGGCCGAGCGCTGGAGCCGCGCCGACGGGCGCCACGGGCGGGTCTGGAACTGGATCGTCGGCAACGAGGTCAACTCCCACTGGTTCTGGAGCAACCTCGGGCTGTCGACCGTCGAGGCGTTTGCGGCCGACTACGAGCGCACCGTGCGCCTGACGCATCGGGCCGTCCGGCGGCATTCCGGTCATGGCCGGGTGTTCCTGTCGCTGGAGCACCACTGGAACATCGCCTATCCCGGCGGCAAGGAGGGTCAGGTCTTTGCGGGCCGGCCCTTCCTGGAGGAGTTTGCCCGTCGGGCCCGGGCGGGAGTCGACGGCGACTACGACTGGCACCTGGCCTTCCACCCCTACCCGGAGGACCTCTTCAATCCCCGCTCCTGGCGCGATGCCAGCGCCCGCCCCGACTGGAGGACCACCCCGCGCATCACCTTCCGGAACCTGCGGGCGCTGGGGGAATTCCTCGACCAACCGGCCCTGCAGCACCGGGGACGCACCCGCCGGGTGATCTTGAGCGAGCAGGGCTTCCACACGCCGGACGGCCCCGAGGGCGAGGCCATCCAGGCGGCCGCCTACTGCTACGCCTGGCATCAGGTCGCGGCCGAGCCGGGCATCGACGCCTTCATCCTGCACCGCCATGTGGACCATGCCCACGAGGGCGGCCTGCGCCTGGGCCTTTGGACGCACGCGCCCGGGTCGGTGTCCACGCCCGACCGCCGCAAGCCCATCCACGAGGTGTTCCGCCAGGCCGACACGCCGGGGCGCGACGCGGCCTTCGCCTTCGCCCTACCCCTGCTGGGAATCGGCTCGTGGGACGAGCGGGACCGGGCGCGCTGATCCGCGGTCACCGAGGCCGGGCGCCGGGCCGGGCCGCGATCCCGGGGGCGGCGCAAAGGGATCCTCGAACCACGGCACCTCGTCGCCGGCGGCGTAGGTCAGGAACCACGGCTCGGGCGGGGCGTGGAAGCCCCGCTCGGCACCGCGCCACGGAAACCACAACCGCTCGGCATGGAGGGCGTGGAAGGGCAGCCCGAGGAAGCGCTGCTGCTCCCCGGAGAGGCGCCCCGACACGAAGTCGAGGTAGATGCGCTCGTCGCCGCCATAGATCTTGTCCCCGACGATCGGGTGGCCGAGATGGGCCAGATGGATGCGGATCTGGTGCTTGCGCCCCGTGTCGAGCCACACCCGGACCAGCGAGTGCCAGGCGCCGCCCGCCCGACGGAAGGACCGCTCGCAGCGCCAGCGGGTCCGTGCCGTCGCCCCATCGGGCCGGACGCAGTCCTTGATGGCCACGGCGCTCGTCGCCTCGGGCCCAAGGGGCGCATCAAGGAACCCTTCCCCCGCGGGCATCCGTCCCTGCACCAAGGCAAGGTATTCCTTGGTCACCAACCCGGCCGCCCAGAGCGCGCGCAGTTCGGCCGCCGCGTCGTCGGTCTTGGCGAAGGCCATCACCCCGCCGGTCTCCCGGTCGAGCCGGTGGATCATGTGCGGCTCGAAGCCCAGGTGGATGCGCACTCGGCTCACGAGGCTGGAGTATTCGTCGCCCTTGGTCGGGTGGCAGACCAGGCCGGCGGGCTTGCGCAGGACCAACAGCTCCGGGTCCTCGTGAAGGATCTCGAAGAGGCTCACCATCCCGGGTGGCCGCCGGTCATGGCACGGTCGAGGTGGGTGTAGCCCCCGTCGACGTGGATCCACTGGCCGGTGATGTGCCCCGCACGCGGCGAGGCGAGGAAGACCAGCGTCGCGGCGATCTCGGCTGGCGAGGTCAGTCGCCGCCCCAGGGGAACCATGCGCTCGATGGTGCCGCGGGCCGCCTGCGGGTCGGGTTGCGAGGCGAACCACTTCTGGTACTGCTCGGTGTCGCACTCGGCCGGAATCACGGCGTTGACCCGCACCCCGTGGGGGGCCAGGGCCACGGCCCATTCGCGGGTGAGCGCGTTCACGGCCCCCTTGGCCGCCGCATAACCGGAAGTGCCACCCTGCCCCGTCTCGGCGACCTTGGAGCTCAAGTTGAGGATGCAGCCACGAGACTGGCACAGGGCCTCCTGCGCATGATGGGCCAGGGCGAAGACATGCAGCAGGTTGCGCCGCAGCGACGCCATGAAGTCGGTCGGGGAACCGCTCAGGGGCACCCCGTCGTTGACGCCGGCGTTGTTGACCAGCACATCCAGCCGCCCGGCCTCGCGCAGGATCGACGCGATCAAGGTGCCGCAGAACAACGGGTCGGACAGGTCGCCCTCGGCGAACACCGACCGGGGCACCTCGGCGGCCAGGGCCCGGCCCCGTTCGGCATTGCGGTCGGCAAACCAGACGATGGCACCCTCGGCAGCGAAGGCCCGCACGGCGGCCTCGCCGATGCCCGCCGCGCCGCCGGTGATGAGCACCACCCGGTCCTGGAGTTCACAGTTCATGGGATGTGCTCAAGAGTGGCGACAGCAACGAGGCAACCGCAAGGGAGTCTTGGGCCGGTGTCTTGGGCCGGGACCGACCGCGACCGGGGACTTCCCTGAGAATGCCGGAGGGGGGGGAATGTCAGGGGTCGGCCCGACCCGGGGCCCGACCTCGGGCCCGTCACACCGCCACCGGCGCCTTGATGGCCGGATGCGGATCGTAGCCCGACAGGACGATGTCCTCGTAGACGAAGTCACGGAGTTCGCGGCGCTCCGGATTCAAGGTCAGGGTCGGCAGCGGGCGCGGCTCCCGGGACAACTGCTCACGGACCTGCTCGAGATGGTTCGAGTAGAGGTGGAGGTCGCCGAAGGTGTGCACGAAGTCGCCCGGTTGGAGCCCCGTCACCTGCGCCACCATGTGGGTGAGCAGGGCATAGCTGGCGATGTTGAAGGGCACGCCCAGGAAGAGGTCGGCGCTGCGCTGGTAGAGTTGGCAGCTCAGGCGCCCCTCGGCCACGTAGAACTGGAAGAGCGTGTGGCAGGGCGGCAACGCCATGGCGTCGACCTCCGACGGATTCCAGGCGCTGACGATGAGCCGGCGGCTGTCCGGGTTCCGGCGGATTTGCGACACCACCTGGTCAATCTGGTGGATCGACCGGCCGTCGGCCCCGCGCCAGTCGGTCCACTGCGCCCCATAGACGCGGCCCAGGTTGCCCTCGGCATCGGCCCACTCGTTCCAGATGCTCACCCCGTGCTGCTGCAGCCAGCGCACGTTGGTGTCGCCACGGAGGAACCACAGCAGCTCGTAGGCGACGCTCTTGAAGTGGACCTTCTTGGTGGTGACCAGCGGGAACCCGTCGGACAGGCGGAAACGCGCCTGGGCCCCGAAGATCGAACGGGTGCCCGTGCCGGTGCGGTCGGACTTGACGGTCCCCTGCTCCAGGACGAACCGGAGCAGATCATGGTAGGCGCGCATCGCGGCGGAAGGCCCGGGGGAAGGGAGGCGGTCCGACCCCGACAGGGAACGGACCGCCGGCGGCCCTCAATCCTTGAGGTTCACCAGTTCGATGGCTCCCACCCCGCCCGGGTTCCACGCGGTGAAGAGGATGTACACCTTGGCGCTGCGGCCCTTGCCCACGACATACCAGCAGGCGTCGTGCATGTGCTGGGCGTAACCGTACCCGAGTTCCTCCTTGGGCTTGATGGTGCTGACCACGGCCTTGGTCTTGAGGTTGAGGATGTAGATCGGGCCGGGGGTGTTGTTGGGGCCGGTGAGGCAGGGCACCAGCAGGTAGTCGCCCCAGAGGTCGGTGTCGCAGGCGGCGCTGCCCTTGGGCAACTGGTGGACCGCCAAGGCCTTGCGGGTCTTGGGCGACCACTCGTGCACCTGCGCCTCTGGCCGGGCCGAGACGTACAGCTCGTTGCGCTTGGGGTCGAAGGTGATGCCATGCGGCGTCTGGCTCATGCTGTTGCCGCCGTAGAAGTTGCCCCGGTACTTCATGGGCTTGGCGTCGGCGTCCATGAACCAGTGGCGGCCGTAGCCGTCGGTGATCCAGAGCGTCTTGTCGCTGGCGAAGGCCGCGTCGGTCGGGGCCCAGCCCTTCTTGTCGGCGTACGGGCCGCCATCGGGGATCTTGAGCTTCTCGACGGTGCGGAAGGTCGTGTCGGAGAGCAGGATCTCGCCCTCGACGTTGTCGGCGGCGATGACCAGCGGCAGCTGGCCCTTGCGCGGCAGGATGTCGGCCCCATGCAGGTTGCCCGAGGCGATGGACGGGTCGCCCTTGACCACCCACGAGGTCTTGAGCCGGTCGCTGAAGCCGATCCAGCCGACCTTCTCCAGGCCCCAGTAGACCACGTCGCGCTCGCTGTCGACGATCAGGGTGCCGTGGGCTCCCTTGACGAAGGACTGGGCCTCGGCCGGCACGGGCAATGCCGAGGCGACCGGGGCGAACTTCCAGAAGCCCTGGCCGCTGACCTGCGGCACGGCCGACTTGTCCTGTGCGGCGGGCGCCTTCACGGGCCCCTTCTTCTCGATCTGGAAGGTCACGGGCACCGGCGACGGACCATGGTCATGGGGGGCGGAGCCGGTGTCGTGGGCCTGGAGGGCGGGGGCGGAGGCCAGGGCGGCGCAGGCCACGGCCAGGGTCAGGGGGGTCTTCATAGGCGACGGTCCCGAGTGTCAACCGGCGGCCGGATTCTGTCGAGGGCGAGGATGGAAACCGACAGATTGCCCCGGCCCGGAGCGGCCGCCCCAGGGCCTGCAGACCCTCAGAAGGGGTCGCGCAGGGACCCGTAACCCTTCGAACGCACCCAGGCGGAACCGTTGCGCGCGAGGTCCACGGGACGCTGGCCGAAGAGCCGCATGAGGCCCCCCAGGGGCACCACCGCCAACAGATGGATCGCCCGCAGCAGCAGGAGGACCACACCCCGCCCCAGGCGGGCCTGGACGCGGGAGACGCCCCGGTGCCAGCGCGCGAACCGGGCCGGCAACAGCATGCCCAGCGCCAGCACCAGCGGCATCGCCCCCAGGAGCCCCAGCGGTCGCAGCGGCACCCAACCCCAGCGGGCCGCCAGCATCAGCAGGGCCAGCGGGGGCAGCAGCGAGGCCCCGATGGCCAGACGCTCGCGGAGGGACCACGGTCCCGTGGATGTCGCCGGAGGGGTCATGGTCAGTCGGGCACGGCCTCGAACCCGGGGTTCACCGCGTCATGGGGTTGCCGGTCGCGCTCCAGAAAACAGGGGCCCACGGCCAGCACGTCGATCCGGGAGTTGATGAAGCAGCGGTAGGCATCGTCCGCCGTGGCCACCACCGGCTCGCCCCGCACGTTGAACGAGGTGTTGATGAGCACCGGGCATCCGGAGCGTTCCTCGAAGCGGCGGATCAACGCGTGGAACCCGGGATTCCGTGCCTCGTCGACCGTCTGGACCCGCGCCGATCCGTCCACATGCGTCACCGCCGGGAGGGTCGAGCGCACCTGCCGGAGACGATCGAGCCCCTCGGCCTCCCGCTCCACGGCGATCCGCTGGGACCCGGCGATGGGCGCCACCAGCAGCATGTAGGGCGAGCCGGTCCCGAGGTCGAAGAACTCGCCGCAGCGCTCGGCCAGCACCGCCGGGGCGAAGGGCCGGAAGGACTCCCGGAACTTCACCTGGAGGTTCATGCGCGACTGCATGTCGGGCCGGCGCGGGTCGCCGAGGATGGACCGGTGGCCGAGCGCCCTCGGCCCGAACTCCATCCGCCCCTGCACCCAGCCCACCACCTTGCCGTCGAGCAGGGCCTGCACGACGCGTTCCCGCAGGGCCTCCGGGTCGAGGCGCTCCCAGACGGCCTTCCAGCGGGCGAGGCCGGCCTCGACCTCGTCGTCGGTCTCCGCGGGCCCGAGGAACCCGCCGCCCATGGCGTCCGAGGGCGACGGGATCCGCGGTCCGGCCAGGCCGCCGCGCCCGAGGGGGCCATGCCAGGCCGCCAGCGCGGCCCCGAGCGCGGCCCCGGCGTCGCCCGCCGCCGGCTGGATCCAGAGGTCCTCGAAGGGCCCCTCCCGCAACAGGCGCCCGTTGGCCACGCAGTTCAGCGCCACGCCGCCGGCCAGGCACAGGCGTCGGGCCCCGGTCCGCTCGTGCGCGCGACGTGCCAGGCCCAGCATCGCCCGCTCGGTCACCGCCTGGATGGACCGGGCCAGGTCGAGGTGGCGCGACTGGATCGGTTCGTCCGGCCGACGGGGCGGACCTCCGAAGCGCTCATGGAACCGTTCGTTGGTCAGGTGGTCGTCGGCCAGCGGATCGAAGAAGGCCAGGTTCAACCGGAAGGACCCGTCGGCCTCGAGCGAAATCACCTCGTCCAGGAGGGTGTCCACCCAGCAGGGCTCGCCGTACGGGGCCAGGCCCATGAGCTTGTACTCGCCGGAGTTGACCCGGAACCCGCAGTAGGCCGTGAAGGCCGAGTACAGCAGGCCCAGCGAGTGGGGGAAGTGGATCTCCTCGATCGGCTCGATCGCCGCGCCCGACCCCCGGGCGATGGCGGTGGTGGCCCACTCGCCGACCCCGTCGACCGTCAGGATGGCCGCGTCGTCGAAGGGCGACGGCAGGAAGGCGCTGGCCGCGTGGGCCTCATGGTGGGTGGTGAAGAGGATCGGGCAGCCCGCCCGAAGGCCGGGCAGGACCGACCGGATGCGCCCCCGGAGGTCGAGGCGCCCGCCGAGCCATTCGGGCAGCACGCGGGCGAAGGCCCGCCCGCCCCGCGGCGCCCACCCGAGGAAGACCTCGAGCGTGCGCGAGAACTTTTGGATCGGCTTCTCGTAAAAGGCAACGGCCTCGAGGTCCCCGGGCCCGATGCCGGCCTGCACCAGGCACGAGCCGATCGCCCGCTCCGGGAACCGCGCGTCGTTCTTGCGCCGCGAGAGACGCTCCTCCTGCACCGCCGCCAGGATCCGTCCGTCGCCCAGCAACGCGGCGGCCGAGTCGTGGTAGAGGCCCGAGATGCCGAGGACGTAGCGCATGGGCGGACCGTGGTGGGGCGGCTCAGAGGAACGGGTACAGGAACGGGGCCACCGCCGAACTCGAGGAGAAGACCACCACCGCCCCGAGGAGCAGCAGGATCAGCACGAGCGGCACGAGCCACCACTTCTTCTCACGGCCCAGGAACCGGGCGAAATCTCGCAGGAGGAACCACATCAGCGTCGTCGGGGTTCGGAGGCTCGGGGACCGGTCGAGAGCATGGCCCGCGCCCGTTCCAGGTAGGTGCGGGCCGGGACGTTGCCGGGCTGAATCCGCAACGCGGCCTCGAACTCCACGGAGGCGTCGGCGAAGCGCGACTGGCGGGCAAGGGAGACGCCGAGGTCCACCCGGAGCGAGGCGTTGGAGGGATCGGCCTGCACGGCCCGGCGCAGCACGGCCTCGGCCTGGGCGGGGCGGTCGGCCCGGCCCAGTTCGCCCGCCAGGCGCTGCAGGACCACCACGTCGGCGGGATCGCGCCGGACGGCCTCCTCGAAGGCCGCGACGGCCGCGGGGTATTCCTTGCGCGAGGAGTGCAGCTCGCCCAGGCGGATGCAGGGCATGGTGGAGCGCGGGTGCTCCGTCATCGCGCGCGCCAGCAGCGGCACGGACTCGTCGCGCCGGCCCATGGCCTCGAGGGTGACGGCCTTGTTGATGAGGGCCTCGAGGTTCGACGGGTCGCGGGCCAGGCTCCGGTCGAAGACGGCGATGGCCTCGGCGAACCGGCCCGACTCGCCCTGGAGCAGGCCCAGCGCGAGGGCCGCCTCGACGAAGTCGGGACGGAGGGCCAGCGCCCGGGACTGCGCGTCGATCGCGCCGGGACGGTCGCCGACCTGGGCGAGGGCCTCGCCCAGGAAATGCCACGCGACGACATGGTCGGGGGCCCCGGCGACCACCCGTTTCCAGGCCGCCACGGCGTTGGTCCACTGCCGTGCCTGGCGCAGCAGCCGGGCCGACTGCTCGGCCAGTTGCCAGTCGTCCGGGTGCCGGGCCAGCGCCGACTCGACCCGCTGGAGGGAGCCTGGCAGACCGGCCTTGCGGGCCGCGCCACCGGCCTCGGCCAACCGGTCGTCCAGGAAGCGGTTCCGGGCCTCCTGGTGGCTCTGGGACGAGAAGGGGGGCTTCTGGCACAGGGCCCGGATCTGGGTCCACAAACGCACCTCGGCATGCGGGGTCCAACCGAGCCGGGTGCGGCAGGCGGCCTCGGTGGCCGCGGCCGGCCCGGGCGCCGCGGGCACGTCCGGCAGCCCGGACAGCAGGGCGTCAGCGAACAACCGGGCGAGCCGGTGGTTGCCCTCGGGCCGGAGGTGGACGTGCTCGAGGAAGAGGTCGGCCCCCGGAGGCCGCAGGGGATCCTCGCCCTGGAGGGCCTTGGCCGCGTCGACCAGCACCACCCGGGGCGAGCCGGCCGCGGCGGCGACCTCGCGGGTGATGGCCACGAGGTGCGAATCGGCGCGGAACCGGAGGGTGTCGAGATCCCGCGCGGCCTCGAGGTCGGCGGTGCCCCGGGACCTGTCGCCGGCGTTGAGCCGGGCCAGCCCGAGCTGGAAGCGGCTCTCGGCGTGGCGCGGGGCCAGGGCGACGGCGCGGGACCAGCCCTCCACCGCCCCGGACCAGTCGCCGGCGGCGTCCTGCCCCCGGGCCCGTTCGGCCAGGGCCTTCCACTCCGCCAGGGCGGCCGGCGGGCCCTCCAGCGGCACCGAGCCGAAGGGCGGACAATCCGGAAGATTCACCGCCATCGTGCCCAGCAACACGCGGGCTCCAGACCCGGCTCCGAGGCCCACCAGGTCGGCCAGGTTGCGGCGGTAGGCCTCGCGCACCGCCCCGAGCCGGGGATCGTCGGCGGCGATGTGGTTCCTGGAGAAGGTCTCGAGACCGGCCCACCGTGGAGCCAGCGACAGGCCGTCGCCCCCGCCCTCGCGCGCCCGGAAGATCCACTGGCCGATGGCCGTACCGCGCAGCGCGAGGCCCGCCCGGACCACCGCCAGGGACGGCGCCTTGCCCAAGGGGTTGCTGGCCGGGCCGAAGGGGCCATGGACCTCGTTGTTGCCCGGGTAGACCACCCAGGCGTCGGCGCCGAGACAGACCGAGTCGGCGGCGATGCGGCGCAAGGCGTGGGAGTTGAGGGCCGTGATCGCCGCATTGAGCACCTCGACCTTGCGGCCCGGGAGCCTCGCCTCGAGCTGGGCCTGGAGGAATCGCGGCATGCCGAAGGCCGGCTCCGGGTCGCCGAGGGCGGCCGACTCGCCGATCACCAGCACGCGGAAGGTCCCGGGCTCCTTCGCCTCGCGCACCTTCAGGGGCCGGGGCATCCGGGCCTGGACCTCGCCGACATGGGCCGCGCCGAAGGCCGGGTTGGCGCGAAGCATCCCGTCGCCGGCCTCCAGCCAGAACGAGGTGGGCCAGTGACGCCCGGCCAGCCTCAGCCCCGCCTCGAGCGAGGCCAGCAGGACCAGCGGCGCCAGGAGGGCCGCGCCGCGGAAGAGCCAAAGGCGACGCCCCCCGGGGACGCCGCGACCATGCGGGGCCGTGGAGGTTCCTTCCGAGGACATGTTCCCGGAGGATTCTGGACCCGACCCGGCCCCTGCAAGCCTACTCGTAGGATTTGAGCTTGAGGAAGGGGATCAGCCGCTTCTCGAGGGCCGGCAGGTCCCACTGGAGGATCTCGGAAAGCGGCGCGGCGTCGGCGAGGTCGAAGCGGCCGCTGGCCACGCGACGCAACCGGGTCAGATGGGCGCCGCAGCCGAGCTTCTGGCCGAGGTCATGGGCGAGGCTGCGCACGTAGGTGCCCTTGGTGCAGCTCACGCTGAAGTAGGCGAAGGGTTCCTCGTACTCGTCGAAGCGGTAGGTGTAGACATGGACGAGCCTCGGCTCGCGGGCGACCTCCTGCCCCTTGCGCGCCAGCTTGTAGAGGGGCGTACCGCCGACCTTCACGGCGCTAACCATGGGCGGGGTCTGGAGCTGGTCGCCGGTGAAGGCCGACGCCGCGTCGTTGAGGTCGTCCAGCGTCAGCGGGGGCACCGGCAGCGAGTCGACCAGTTCGCCGTCCGCGTCGTACGAGTCGGTGGTCTCGCCCAGGCGCATCACCCCATCGTACACCTTGTCGGAAGAGATCAGGCGCTCCGAGTACTTGGTCGCCTTGCCGAGCACGAGGATGAGCAGGCCCGTGGCCATGGGGTCGAGCGTGCCGCAGTGGCCGACCTTCGGCAGGCGGAAGTGGTTGCGCACCTTGGCGACCACGTCGTGGGAGGTCCAGGTGGCGGGCTTGTCGACGAGGAGCGCCCCGTCGAGCGGTGAAAGGGTGGGCAGTGCCATTCGGAAATCGGGGAGACGTGCGGATCTTGGGACCGTCGGGACTGGGATGGAACCTCGGAAACCTCCGGCCTCAGGCCGAGGCCTTCAAGGCCTTGCGGACCTCGTTGAGCACCCGCCGCTGGACCCCCAGCGGCTTGCCCTCGATCCGGGCGCCGGCCGCGGCCTTGTGCCCGCCGCCACCGAAGCGCTGGGCGATGGCCGCGACGTCGACCCTCGGGGACTTGGAGCGCCAGCTCACCCGGGTGACGGTCTCGTCGGCCTCCTCGAACACCATCGCCACCACCACGCCGTCGATGGCCCGGATGTGGTCGATCAGGCCCTCGCTTTCCTCGGTCGAGGCGCCGGCCCGGGCGTAGTCGCGCTTGCGCAGCCAGAAGTAGGCCGTCTGGCCACCATCGGAGAGCCGGAAATGGGTGTAGACGTGGCGCAGGAGCCGCACCCGCGTCATCGGGTAGCTCTGGTAGACCTCCTGGCAGATCCGGCCCAGCGAGGCCCCGCGCTCGACCAGTTCGGCGGCCGTGCGCAGCGTGTCCGGCGTCGTGGAGGGGTACTGGAAGCTGCCGGTGTCGGTGCTGACGGCGGTGAAGAGGCAGTCGGCCATCGCCGCGGTGACCTTCCATCCGGCCCACCGGCAGAGGTCGAAGACCAGCTCGCCGGTGCTGGGTTCCCGCGGCGACACCCAGTTGAAACGGCCGTACCGGGTGTTGGAGGCGTGGTGGTCGATGTTCACCAGCGGCACGCCCTCGGGCAGGAACTCGAGCACACGGCCCAGACGGTCGATCGCGGCGCAGTCGGTGGCGATCACCAGGTCGAACTGCCGGCCCGGGGCGGGCTTGCGCACCCGCTTGTCGGGGTCGAGGAACCTCAGTTTGTCGGGCACCGGATCCTGGTTCCAGACGATGACCTCCTTGCCCGCCCCCTCCAGGGCCATCGCCAGGCCGACCTGGCTGCCGATGCAGTCGCCGTCGGGCCGGAGGTGCCCGACCACGAGGATGGTCCGGGCCGCGTCGATCGCGTCCAGGATGTTCTCCACCGCCTTGGGCATCTCCGGCGAGGGCATGGTCGTGGGTGGTGGGATGACCGGTGGGGTGGGGCGGGACGGCCCGGGCTTCAGGCGCCCGGCGTCCGGCGCGGTTCAAGGCTCTCGAGGATCGCCAGCACGCGGTTGCCCTTTTCGACGGACTCGTCGAGCAGGAAGGTCAGGACCGGAGTCCACTTGGTGCTCAGCTGCGATCCCAGCATCATCTGGATGCGGCCGGTGCGTTGCGCCAGGAGCTCCGGCGCGGCCGCACGTTGCTGGCGGCTGCCCACGAAGCCGACGAAGACAGTCGCCGTCTTGAGATCGGGGGACACCTTGACCTCGTTGACCGACAGCAGGCCGGCCTCCTCGACGCTGATCTCGCGACGCAACAGCTCGCTCACCTCGCGCTTGAGCAGCTCGGAGACGCGCTGGAGGCGCCGACTGGGCGCCGGTGGGAATCGGGTGGCCACGGGGCTCGGGCGTTATTCGAGTTTGGCGGCGATCTTCTCGACCGAGTAGCACTCGATGAGGTCGCCCTCCTGGTAGTCGTCGAAGCCGTCGAGGCGCACGCCGCACTCCATGCCGGAGCGCACCTCGTTGACCTCGTCCTGGAAGCGTTTGAGCGTGAGCGAGACGCCCTCGTACACCAGGTTGCCCCGTCGGCGCAGGCGCATCTTGCCGCGGACCAGCCGGCCGGTGGTGACCGCGCACCCGGCGACCCGCCCGCCCTTGGAAAGATCGAAGATCTTGCGCACCTCGGCCTGGCCGATGACCACGTCCTTGAGCAGCGGGTCGAGCAGGCCGGCCATGGCATCCTTCACCTGGTCGATGAGCTCGTAGATGATCGCGTAGAGCCGGATCTCGACGGCATGGTGCTTGGCCTCCTCGGCCGCGTTGTTGTCGACCCGGGTATGGAAGGCCAGGATGACGGCCTTGGAGCCCCGGGCGAGGTTCACGTCCGAGACGTTGATGGCGCCGACGGCGCTGTGGACCACCTCGAGGGAGACCTTCTGCGACTTGATCTCCCGCAGCGCGCCGACGATGGCCTCGACGGAGCCCTGGGTGTCGGCCTTGACGATGACCTTGAGCACCTTGGCCGAGAGGTCGCCGATGCGGCCGAAGAGGTCGGACAGCGAGGCGCGGGTCTTGCGGCGATCGCCCTCCATCTCGGACTTGCGGCGGGTGTCGGAACGCTCCTCGGCGAGGTCGCGGGCCGCGCGCTCGTTCTCGACCGCGCTGAACTCGCTGCCGGCGTCGGGCACGCCGTTGAGGCCGAGCACGCGCACGGCGACCGACGGGGTGGCCTCCTTCAGGCGGAGCCCCTCCTCGTTCATCATGGCGCGCACCTTGCCGTAGTGCTCGCCGCAGATGATGACGTCGCCGATGTGCAGGGTGCCCTTGCGGACGAGCACCGTGGCCACGGGGCCGCCGGCCTCGACGCCCGACTCGATGACGTTGCCCTTGGCGTTGCGGTCGGGATTGGCCTTGAGCTCGAGCAGCTCGGCCTGCAGGAGGATCGAGTCGATTAGCGTGTCGATGCCCTTCTTGGTGATCGCGGAGCACTCGACGAAGAGCGTGTCGCCACCCCAGTCGTCGGGCACGAGGCCCTTGTCCTGGAGCTGCTGGCGCACCTTCATCGGGTTCGAGTTCGGGTGGTCGCACTTGTTGACCGCCACGATGATCGGCACCTTGGCCGCCTTGGCGTGCGACAGGGCCTCGAGCGTCTGGGGCATCACGCCGTCGTTGGCCGCGACGACCAACACGACGATGTCGGTGACGTTGGCGCCACGGGCGCGCATGGCCGAGAAGGCGGCATGGCCCGGGGTGTCGAGGAAGGTGAGGCTCTCCAGCTTGCCCGTGTTCGGGTGGGGGTACTGGATGGTGTAGGCGCCGATGTGCTGGGTGATGCCACCGGCCTCGCCCGAGGCGACGTTGGCCTTGCGGATGACGTCGAGGAGCGACGTCTTGCCGTGGTCGACATGGCCCATGATGGTGATCACGGGCGGACGCGGGCAGAGGGTCTCGGGCTTGTCCTCGGTGTCGAGCTCGAGCTTCTCCTCCTTCGGGACGTTGACGACGTGGGCCGCCTTGTCGCGCTTCTCGGTCTCGAAGCGGATGCCGTGCTTGGCGCAGATCTTGATGGCCGCCTCGGCGTCGATGGTCTGGGTGACCGTGGCGAACACGTTCATCTGCATGAGGTCGCCGATGATCTGGAAGGGCTTCTTGCCCATCTGCTCGGCCAGCTCCCGGACGACGATTGGGGGCCGCATGATGATGGTGGGTGCGTCGGCGGCCACCTGGGGGCGGGCCGGGGCCGGGGCCGGACGGGGACCCGACGCGCCGGGGCCTCCGGGGCGGGGCGGCATCTGGCCGGGGCGCATGGACACGCCCGGGCGCTGGGGCTGGCCGGGACGCAGGCCGGCGGGGCCGCCCATGCCGGGGCGTCCGGGCTGGGGGCCGGCGGGACCCCGGCGATCATCCCGGGCGGCAGGCGCCCCAGGCCGCGCGGGCGGCGGGGAACTGACCCCCCGGGTGGTCCGGCCGCCGTAGCCGAACTGGCTGAGGTCGATGCGGCCAATCAACTGGCCGGTCTGGACCGGCGGCGGGGTGGGCGGGGCCGGAGGGACGGGGACAGGCTCCTCGGGCGCCTCGGACGCGGCGGCCGCCGGGGACTGCGACTCGGGGGCGGCCGCGGACACCGGGGGAACCTCGGCCGAAGGGACCGGCGCGGGCGCGGGCCCATCGGCGGAGCCGACCGGAGATTCCGGGGCGACGACGGGCTCCGGCGACGTGGCGGAAGCCACGGCCTCGGACACCGGATGCTGCCCGGCCTCGGCGACGGCCTCGACGACAGACTGGGGCTGGGCCGCCTCGGCCGGCGGCGGCTCGGGCGGCAGCGCGTGGATGATGGTCACCGGGACCATCTCGAGCGGCTTGGGCGGTTCGACCGGCTTGGCCAGCGGCGCCAACTGCTCCTCCAGGAACTCGGCCGTGATCTTGTCGAGGGTGCTCGACGGGACCTTGGCCGCGGCGATGCCCAGTTCCTTGGCCTTGTTGAGCACGAACTTGCTCTCAAGGTTGAGCTTCTTGGCGATCTCGTAGATTCGGACGGGCATACAGCTTGTTGTCTGGACCACCGGGACTTCCCGGTCTGCGCCCCGGATTCCCCGGGCATGGCACGATCAGTGGGCGCCGGGGCCTTCACCCCCGGCGGAGCGAAGGGCGATCTCGCCTCGGATGGCCTCTAGGATGGACTCGGCATCCTGGCCAATCCCCTCCAACCCCTGGAGATCCTCGATGCCGATCTGCTGCACCACGTCTTCGAGGCTGTGGAACCCGGTGGTGACCAGGATGCGCGCCTGCTCCTCGGTGATCCCGGGGACCGACGCGAAATCCCTGACCGCATCGGCCACCTTCTGGTCGAACCCGGGCAGGACCGAGGCCTCGGCCTCGATGTCGATGCTCCAGCCGGTCAGGCGGGAGGTCAACCGGGCGTTCTGGCCGCGCTTGCCGATGGCCAGCGACAACTGGTCGGGGGAGGTGTGCACCAGCACCCGCTTGCGGGCCTCGTCGACCTCGAAGGTCTTGAGCTTGGCCGGCGCCAGCGCGTTCTCGACGTATTTCCGGATGTCGGGAGACCAGGGGATGATGTCCACCTTCTCGTTGTTCAGCTCCCGGACGATGTTCTTGACCCGCTGGCCTCGCAGGCCGACACAGGCCCCGACCGGATCCACCTTCGGATCGCGCGAGAACACGGCGAGCTTGGTGCGGAAACCCGGTTCGCGGGCGATGCCCTTGATCTCGATGGTGCCGTCGCCGATCTCCGAGACCTCCACCTTGAAGAGCTTGATGACGAAGTTCGGGTCGGCCCTCGAGAGGATGATCTCGGGCCCTCGGGGGGTCTGCTCAACCGCCTTGACGAAGCACCGGATGCGCTCGCCAACCTGGTACTCCTCGGTCGGGACACGCTCGCGGTTCGGCAGGATGGCCTCGAACTTGCCGAGGTCGAGCACAACGTCGGAGCGCTCGAAACGCCGGACGGTGCCGGCGACCAGCTCGCCGACGCGGTCCTTGAACTCGTCGTAGACCATCGCCTTCTCGGCGCGGCGCAACTGCGCCATCATGGCCTGCTTGGCGAACTGCGCGGCGATGCGGCCGAAGCCGGCCGGGGTGACCTCCACCTCGATCTCGTCGCCCACCTTGGCCTCGGCATGCCCGGCGCGCCGGGCGTCGAACACCGTCATCTGGTCGTGCTTGGAGAGCACCTTCTCGGCAACGACCAGCTTGGCCCAGGCCTTGATGTCGCCGGAACGTCCGTCGATGGACACCCTCAGCTCACGGGCCGGCCCCACCGCCTTCTTGGCGGCCTGCATCAGCGACTCCTGGATGGCACCGAGCAGGACATCCTTGGGGATGCCCTTCTCCTTCTCCCAGAACTCCACCACCGCTAAAATTTCCGCGTTCATAGTCGTCAGCCGTTCCCGGAAACCGGGGTAACAAAAAAGCCGGTGTTGAACCGACTCGTGCGTGTCGGCGCAAGCCGACAGAAAGTTCCTAACGGTCTGAAACGTTACGGCACCACCGACACCTCCGTCAAGGTCGGATTCCGTTCCCGCAAGGGCCCGAGGCGCCCAATGGACGCCAGCAAGCCGGCCGAAGTCGAGGGGGGCGATCGAGGGGTTGTGATCGAGTGGGGGGCTGGCACCCTCCTTGGCGCCCGAACGTCGGGTTGCCCCGGCCGGGCGGCGTGCTGCGCCGGAAGCGGAATTCAGGGGATCGACTCCGGGATTGACGGGACCGGCCCGGGCTCGACTCTGGAAGGCGTGGATCCCACGACCGCCCGCGAACAGCTCGAGACCATCCGAACCCTCATGGAGCGGGCGTCGACCTACCGGCGGACCCTCGCCCCGGTGATGACCACCGTCGGCGGGATCGGGACCGTGGCCGGGCTGCTGGCCCCGCGGCTGATCCCCGACTCCGCCCGGTCCTTCGCCTTCTACTGGATGGCCGTCGGCGTCGTCTGCGCCTCGAGCGCCTTCCTGCTGATGCGCCGGCAGGCCTTCGCCGCCAGCGAGCCGTTCTGGACGCCGCCGGCCCGGCGGGTGGCCTCGGCCCTGATGCCGGCCCTCTTCGCCGGCACGGCCGTGGTCGGTCCGCTGGTCAACATCCACCAGGAAGGCGCCATGATCGCCGTGGCGCTGCCCCCCCTGTGGCTGGTGCTCTACGGCTGTGCGGTGCACTCGGCCGGGTTCTTCATGCCCCGGGGCATGCGCCTCTTCGGCTGGGGGTTCGTGATCGCCGGCCTGCTCAGCGCGCTCTCGGCGGCCAACCCGCACCAGATCGAGCCCTCCATCCGCATGGCCCACGCCGTGATGACGGCGACCTTCGGCGGCGGGCATCTCGCCTACGGGCTCTACCTGCGGTGGACGGAGCAGAAGCCCGCGCCGTGAACCCGGAACCACTCCCCGACCTCGACCGGGTCATCCACGAGAAGGCCCGCCTGGCGATCGTCTCGGCCCTTTCGGCCACCCCGTCCCTCACCTTCACCGACCTGAGGAACCTGCTCGGCATGACCGACGGCAACCTGACCTCCCACCTGCGCATCCTGCAGGAGGCCGGGCTGGTCTCCCTGACCAAATCTTCCGGCGAGGCACGTCCGCAGACGACCTGCTGCCTCTCCGGGGAGGGCCGGGCCGCCTTCAGCCGCTACCTCGGACATCTCGAGCAGATCCTGACCCAATTCCGGAAAACGACCCCGCCGGCTTGATTCTTTTTGAACACGGACGAGGGTCCGATGCCAGACACTTTGCAACGCAAAGCAACTCATGAAAATTCTTCGAGCGGAAGCGATGGGCCTGTGTTTCGGCGTGCGTGACGCGATCAGGCTGGCGCACGAGCGGGCGGCGGCCGGACCGGTGACGATCCTGGGCGACCTCGTGCACAACGAGACGGTGCTCGCCGACCTGCGCGCCCGCGGCGCGCTCATCCGACACGATCCCGCCGATGTCCCCACCCGCGACGTTCTCATCACCGCGCACGGGGCGTCCGACCGGCGCATCGCGAGCCTGCGGACCTCGGGCCTGAACGTGATCGAGGCCACCTGCCCGCTGGTCCACCGGGCCCATCAGGCGCTGCGCCGGCTGGTGGACGGCGGATTCCATCCCGTGGTCGTCGGGCAGGCGGCCCACGTGGAGGTCCGCGGGCTCACCGAGGATCATCCCGGCTGCGAGGTGGTGCTCTCCGAGGAGGAGGTGGACCGGCTGCCCGAGCGCCCCCGCTACGGCGTGGTATCGCAGACCACCCAGCCGGTGGCCCGGGTGCGCGAGCTGGTGGACCGGCTGGCCCGCCGGTTCCCGGCCTCCGAAGTGCGCTGGATCGACACGGTGTGCCAGCCGACCAAGGACCGCCAGAACGCCGCCGAGGCGCTGGCCGGCCGTTGCGACGTGGTGCTCGTCCTCGGGGGCGCCCACAGCAACAACACCCGACGCCTCGTGGACACCTGTCGGAGCCGCTGTGCGCGGGTGCATTGGTTGCAGTCGGCGGCGGACCTGGACCCTTCCTGGGTACGGGCCACGGACATCGTGGGGATCACCGCCGGCACCTCGACGCCGGATTCGGTGATCGACGCGGTGGAGGCGGCCCTGCGGGCACTGGCCGAGCCGGCCGAACCGGCCCGCGCCGAGGCGGCCTGAGGTCTCGGAGCCGGAAATTCCAGACCGCTCTCGAGGGTCGCCGGCGCCTCAGCGCGCCAGACCGCGCTGGCTGCTCCGGACAAACTCGACGAGTTCGACCAGCTCGGGCGTGCCGGCGGAATCCTCCTCCAGCCGGGCCAGGGAGGCCTCGAGGGTGAGGCCGGCCCGGAAGAGCGTCTTGTAGGCCTTGGCCAGCGCCGAGATCGTCGCGGGCGCGAACCCCGCCCGCTCCAGGCCCACCTTGTTGATGTAGCGCGTCTCGGCCGGGTTGCCGTCGGCCATCATGAAGGGCGGCACGTCCTGGACGAGCTTGGAACAGCCCCCGACCATCGCATGCCGGCCGATCCGGCAGAACTGATGCACGGCGGCCAGGCCGCCGATGATGGCATGGTCCCCCACGACCACATGTCCCGCCAGGGTGGCGAGGTTGGACATGATGACCCGGTTGCCCACCTGCGCGTCGTGGGCCAGGTGGGTGTTGGCCAGAAAGTGGTTGTCGGAACCCACCCGCGTGACCGCGCCGTCGGAGGTGGCGCTGTGCACGCTGACGTACTCGCGGAACACGTTGCGGTCGCCGATCTCGACCCGCGTCACCCCGCCCTTCCACTTCAGGTCCTGCGTCTTCAGGCCCAGCGAGACGAAGGGGTAGACCTCGTTGTCGGCCCCGAGCGTCGTGTGGCCATCGACGACCACGTGGCCGTGCAGGTGGCACCGGTCGCCCAGCACGACCCGCTCGCCCACGAGGCAGTAGGGGCCGATGCGGCAGTCGGCCCCGAGGCGGGCCCCGGGGTGGACGATGGCGGTGGGATGGATCATGGCGCCACGGCTCACCGGTCCATCAGCATGAAGGTGACCTCGGCCTCGCTGACCACCTCGCCGTCGACGGTGCAGCGGCCCTTGGCCTTGCCGATCTTGCCCCGGGCCTTGGTCATCTCCACCTCGATCATGAGGATGTCGCCCGGCCGGACCGGCTTGCGCCACTTCACGTCCTCGGCCGACATGAAGTAGGCCAGCTTCCCGGCGTTCTCGGCCTGGCGCATCATGAGGATGCCGGCCACCTGGGCCATGGCCTCGAGCTGAAGGACGCCCGGCATGATCGGGTGCCCCGGGAAATGCCCCTCGAAGAAGGGCTCGCCCATGGTGACGTTCTTCTGCGCCACGATCCGCGGGCCGTCGATGAGCGTGACCTTGTCGACCATCAGGAAGGGCGGGCGATGCGGCAGGATCTGCATCACCTGCATGGTGTCCAGAGTGGCGCCGTCGCGCACGAGGGACTCGGTGAAGGTCGGGGAATTCACGGTCGCGGGGGCGGGCTTGGCGGACTTGGCGGGGGCGGGCTTGGACTCGGGGGACGGCGCGGGCGAGGGCAGCGGAGGCGCCGGCGGGGCCGCCGGCGGAGGCGGGGGCGCGAAGGTCTGGGCGGCCTCCAGCGGACGCCGCATCTGGGCGAGGATGGCCTTGGCCAGCTCGGTGTTGGCGCGGTGGCTCGGGCGGGTGGCGATCACATGACCCTGAATGGGCCGCCCGACCAGCGCCAGGTCGCCGACGATGTCGAGGATCTTGTGCCGCACGAACTCCTCGGGATACCGCAACGGCTCGGTCGTCAGCACGGCATCGTCCCGGATGACGATGGCGTTTTCGAGGCTGCCGCCCTTGATGAGGCCGTTCTTGATGAGGAACTCGATCTCCTCGTAGAAGCAGAACGTCCGGGCGTGGCTCAGTTCCTTTTCCCAGGAGGCCGGCGTGATCTCGAGGCTGAAGAACTGGGTGAAGCGGCCGCCCTTGTCGGAGCTGGTGCAGGTGACCTTGAAGCCCGCATGGGGGAACACCGCCATGTGGGACTCGCCCACGTTCAGCTCGATCGGCGCGCTGATCCGGCAGACCTCCACCGGGTCGGCCTGGGCGACCCGGCCCGCCTCCTTGAGCAGCCGGACGAACTCGCGCGAGCTGCCGTCGGCGATGGGAGGCTCGCCCGCGTCGAGCTCGATGACGGCGTTGTCGATCCCGGCCCCGGCGAAGGCCGCCAGCACATGCTCCACGGTGTGGACCTTGACCGCACCCCGGCCCAGCGTGGTCGACCGCTGGGTGTCGACGACGTGCTCGACGCGGGCCTCGATCTCCGGGGAGCCCTCGAGGTCCACCCGGCGGAACCGGAGGCCCGAGTTCGCGGGGGCCGGCAGGAGGTTCATCGAGACCCGGTTGCCGCCATGCAGGCCGATGCCGGCGAAGGAGACCGATTGCTTGAGGGTGTGCTGGGACGACACGGCCGCCTGTTCTATCCAAGGGAAAACCACCGACGCAATGCCCCTTTGCGGGCGCACGGCGGCCGGCGGCCCCTCAACCCGGGCCCGTCGATGCGGTCTCGTAGCGGTCCTGCTCCACCTGCAGCCGCAGCCGCAGGGTGCTCAGGAACTTGCGCCCCTCGAGCGCGGTGTGGAATCGGCCGTCCACCCAGCGCCCGTCCGGCAGGCGGAAGCGCTCGATGAGCAGGCTCATGCGCTGGATGGAGGCCACCACCCCGGCGAACACGTCGAAGCTGCGCCCAAGGCCGGCCTCCACGCGCACCAGTTCATGCTCCTCCGCGTCGATCCACAACCGGCCCTCGAGCAGCGACATCAGGCGGTCGGCGAAGCCCTGCGACCCGCCCTGCCCCGGTTCGGAGGGTTTCGCCGCGAACCGAAGCACATGGTTGGTGCGCCCGGCGATGACCTCGAACCCCTGCCAGGTGTACTCGAAGCGCCGGAGGAGCGCCTCGTCGACGACCTCGACACCCCGGCGCTTCCGGAACGAACCGGACTTGCCGTAGCGCTCGCGGGCCTCGCGGTCGCGGCGCTCCTCGCTGCGGGCGTCGGCCGCCGGCGGCTCCTTCTCGTCCACCCGGACCAGACGCACGGTCTCCACGCCGTTGGTCATGGCCACGACATATTCCTTGGTCTTCCGCTCGGACACCGAGCCGTCGGATCCGAGGGTCTCGATGACGGCCATGCGGCGGCAGACATGCGCCCGGCCCTGATGGCGGTCGGGCAGCGACTTGAGACGCTCGACGAGGCGGGCCACCACCGCGTCGGCCGAGGGGGCCTCCGGGCCGGACGCCTGCGCCCAGCCCATCGATCCCATCCACAGCCACAGGAAGCACCAGCGAAGTCCCATCCACGGATCCTCGGCTCGAACGGGCTCCGGCGCAACGGTCGCCGCGTGCCCCCGCCCCCCTCGGCACCGGAGGACCCTTCGCCCGAGGGCGCCCTGCCCCGTGCCCGGGCGCCCGCCGCACCCCACCAGCAACGCCCCATGCATCCCGCGCCACGGGCCCCGGAAGCCGCTGGACGCAACCGCCCACCGGCACCACCGTCGGAGCGATGCAACCGGCCGACATCACCCCCTTCGCTCAGGAATTGGCCATCCGCTGGGAGGATGGCCGCGAGGACTTCATCCCGCTGGAGAGCCTGCGCCGCTTCTGCCCCTGCGCCGCCTGCCTCGGCGAGACGGACATCTTCGGCAAGACCGACCGTCCGCCCGAGCGGCCCTACGCGGCCGAATCGTTCGTCCTGCGACGCCTCCCCCGCGTCGGCAACTACGCGGTGCAACCGGTCTGGGGCGACGGGCATGCGACCGGCCTCTACACCTGGGAATGGCTCCGCAGGATCGCCGACGCGGTGAACTCCCCGGAGACCCAGGCCCAATGACCCCGGGGGATCGCCGCCCGGGCCGGGACCGGGATCGCGCGGGCCGACGCCCCGGGCCATGACCGCCTCCGCCTCCTCCGAACGGGCCCGTCTCACCTTCCGCATGGAGCGGTGGCGCTCCATGGCCGGCGGCGTCATCGAGACGGCGGCCAACACCTTCCTCCTGCTCATCGCGACCCGGGTCTTCGACCTCGGCCCCTGGGCCAAGGCCCTGATCGCCGCCGGCACCTCCGTCGGCCTGCTGATCTCGCCGCTGGTGGTCAATGGCGCGCGGGCCCTCAGGCTCTCGCCTTCCCGGGCCGTGTCCTCGCTGCTGGGGCTTGGCGGTGCCAGCTGCGTGGTCGTGGGCCTGGTGCCGCATGGCGCGGTCTACACGGCCGGTTGCGTGCTGGCGCTGCTGACCTCGACCTGCGCCATCCCGCTGATGACGCAGATCTACCACGACAACTACCCGGCCGACCAGCGGGGCCGGCTGTACTCGAGCGCCTTCATGGTCCGCATCGCCTCGGCCCTGGCCTTCGGCTGGATCGGCGGGCAGATCCTCGGCAGCGGCCCCGGGCCGGGCCCGGGCGGGTCCCCGGCCACCGAACGCTGGCGATGGATGCTCGGGCTCTTCGCCCTGGCCTTTCTCGCCGCCGCGGCCGCCGTGCGGCGCATCCCGTCGCGGCCGCTCGACACGGGATCGGCCCTGCACCCGCTGCAGGGCCTGAGGTTCGTGCGTGAGGACCCGGTCTTCCGCAACGCGCTGGCCGCCTGGATGCTGATGGGCTTCGCCAACCTCGCCATGCTGCCCATCCGGGTGGAGTACTTGGGCAACCCGCGCTTCGGCCTCGGCCTCGGTGCGGCCCAGATCGCCTGGTTGACGCTGGTGATCCCCAATGCCGCCCGCTGGATCATGAGCCCGGTGTGGGGCCGGCTCTTCGACCGGATGGATTTCTTCCGGCTCCGGGCGACCCTCAACGCGGGTTTCGCCATCGGGATCGCGACCTTCTTCATGAGCGACACGCCGACCGGCCTGATGCTCGGGGCGGTGGTCTACGGCATCTCCACGGCCGGCGGCGACGTGGCCTGGGGCCTGTGGGTCACCAAGATCGCGCCGCCCGACCATGTGACCGACTACATGGCCGTGCACACCTTCGCGACCGGCATCCGGGGCGTACTGGCCCCGCTGTGCGCCTTCCATGCGGTGCAGTCGCTGGCCCCGGCGACGATGGGCTGGATCGCCGCTGCGATGATCGTCGGCGCCTGCGGGTTCCTGGTGCCGGAGATCCGGGCCTCGGGCGCCCGGCGCGCCCGCGAGCGGGCGGCCACCGCAGGGGCCGCCGCAAGGGTCGCTGCGGAAGCCGGGAACGGAAAACCCCCGCTCCGGTGAGGGAGGCGGGGGCGGGAGCGGCCCGTGAGGGCAGCGGAGGCTACTTCTTGGGCTCTTCCTTCTTGGCCTCTTCCTTCTTCTCGGGCGGCGGGGCTACCCAGCCGGTGTTGATGTCCAGACCGGGCAGGGCCTCCTGCAGCTTCTTCACGCCCTCCGGCGTGACTTGCGTCTGCCAGACGTACAGGTTGCGCAGGTGACTGAGGCCCGCGAGCTTGGCGAGCCCGGCGTCGGTCACCTTGGTGCCGTAGAGGTTCAGGTACACCAGGTTCTGGAGGCCCGCCACCGAGTCGAGGCCGGCGTCGGTAATGCCGGTCAACTCGAGGCCGAGGGTCTGCAGGTGGGTCAGGCCGGCAACCTGCCTGAGGCCGGCGTCCGTGATCTTGGTGTTGCCCAGGCGCAGCTCGACGAGGCTGTTCATGCCCGAGACGGGGGCGAGGGTGGCATCGGTGACCTCGGGACCCTTGAGCCGGAAATTGGCCTCCTTCCAGGGCACCCCGATGGCGATGGGCCGAGCCTCGATGCCGGCCTTGGCCAGCGAGGCGATGCCGCCGGCCTCGGAGGCGGCCGGCTGGAACTCCTTGGGCAACTGGGGCAGCGGCGGCACCGGCCGCAGGGGCCGGGCCGGGGCGGCGGACGGGGCCGGGGCGGCCACCGCCGCCGCCAACACCACGCCCTCGGGCCACTTGGCCCCATCCGTGATCCACTCGCGGAGTTTGGCCCGGAGCGGCTCGGCCAAGGGGCCTCCCTCCAGCGGCATCAGTTCGTCGTCGTCCTTGGGCAGGTTGATCCGGTGGATGATCTCGCTCTTGTCGGCATCGCCCGCGACGATGGCTGGCTTCTCGCTCTTGCCCCCCTTGAAGGCGGCCTCCTTGGAATCGATGCGGTACTTGCCCTTCTGCTTCTCGGTGCCGTGGCACTTGAGGCAGTTCTCGGTGAGGATCGGGGCGATGTCCTTGGAGAAATCGACGGCGGCACGGGCGGTGAAGGCCGCCAGACCGGCCATCAGGACGGTGGAGGAAAGGATCTTCATATGAAGTCGTAGGACGAAACGTTGTGGTGAAGGCTTCACCCGGAGTTTCAACGCCCCGGGGATCGAAGGGAATCCCAAAGACGGCCCCGGCACCGAATAAACTCGCGAACTCCGCACGGGTGACGATTGCCGGGCGGCCACCGGCGTGGTTGGTTCGGCCCATGAACATCCACCACCTCGAGCTGTTCTACCATGTCGCCCGCAACGGCGGCATCATGGAGGCGGTGCGCCACATGCCCTACGGGATCCAGCAGCCGGCCGTCAGCGGGCAGCTCCTCCAGCTCGAGGCCCACCTGGGGGTGAAGCTCTTCCGCCGGAGACCCTTTGAACTGCTGCCGGCCGGGGCCGAGCTGTACGGGTTCATCCGCCCGTTCTTCGACGGCCTGGCCGCGATGGAGGACCGCCTGCGGACCGGCGCCCGCCAGAGCCTTCGGATCGCCGCCCCGGTGATGGCCCTCCGGGACCACCTGCCCCAGGTGCTGCAGGCGGTGCGCGCGCGCTTCCCCCGGGTGCAACTAAGCCTGCGCTCGGGCCAGCAGCCCCAGGTGGAGGCCTGGCTCGAGCGGGACGAAATCGATTTCGCCATCACCCTGATCGAGGGACAGGCCTCCAAGGGCCTCCGGCACGAGCCCCTGTTGGAGCTGCCGCTGGTGCTGCTGGTGCCCGGCACGTCGCGGTTCCGCCGGTTCCAGGACGTGATCCAGGCCCTGGCCGCGGAGAACCTCGACGAGCCGCTGGTGAGCGTGGACGCCTCGGAGCTGGCGCCTCGGCGCTTCCGCGAGCACCTGGAGAGCCTGTCCCTGGAATGGCCGGGCCGCATCGAGGTCACCGACCTCGAGTTGGTCGACGCCTACGTGCGGCATGGGTTCGGCATCGGGCTCGGGCTGGCCATCCCGGGGCGCCCCGCCGACCGGGACCTCCGGGCCCTGCCCGTCGAGGGCGTGGCCCCCCTGCGCCTCGGGGCCGTCTGGCGCGGGACCCCGACCGAGGCGATGACCGCCCTCATGGAGACCCTGCGCGACCACGTGGGCCGGGTCGCCGGGACCGTCCCAAAGGGCCCCGCGGCGATTGATCGGAAGCCCCGCCGGTGACACCGTGCCGGCGTGAGCCATGCCACCCTCGCCCGCCGGGTCTTCGACATCGAGACGGCGGCCCTGCGCGCCGTCCGGGGCGCGCTCGACGACGCCTTCGACCGGGCCGTGGACCTCGTCTGCGCCACGCTGGCCGCCCGCCGAAAGCTCCTGGTGCTCGGCATCGGCAAGTCCGGCAACATCGGCCGGAAGATCGCCGCGACCCTCACCAGCACCGGCTCGACGGCCGTGGTGCTCGACCCCGTCGACGCCCTGCACGGGGACCTTGGCCTGGTGCAGGATGGCGACGCCGTGCTGGCCCTGAGCTACTCCGGGGAGTCGGCGGAGTGGAACGACCTGCTGCCGGCACTCAAACGCTTCTCCGTGCGCATCATCGCCCTGACGGGCAACCCGCGCTCCACCCTCGGACGCCACAGCGAGGTGGTGCTCGACGTGCGGGTGCCGCGTGAGGCCTGCCCCTTCAACCTCGCGCCGACGGCCTCGACCACGGCGGCGCTGGTGATGGGAGACGCCCTGGCCGTGGCGGTCATGACCGCGCGCGGCTTCCGCAGGCAGGACTTCGCCAAGCGGCACCCGGCCGGCGCGATCGGCCGTGCCCTGCTCTACAAGGTGGGCGACATCATGCGGCGCGACCAGCGCAACGCGGTGGCGCGTCAGGACCAGAGCGTGCAGGACGGCCTGCTGACGATGACCCGTGCCAAGACCGGCTCGGTGAGCGTGGTCGACGGCCGGGGGCGCCTCGTCGGCGTGTTCACCGACGGCGACCTGCGCCGGAGGCTCGCGGCGCACGAGGACATCCTGCAGCGCCCCCTGAAGGAGGTCATGACCCGCGAGCCCATCACGCTGCGCGAGAACGCCCTCGCCGTGGAGGCGCTGCGCATCTTCAACGAGCGCCACATCGACGACCTGATCGTGGTGGACTCCCGCCGCCGACCGGTCGGGCTGGTGGATTCGCAGGACCTGCCGAAGCTCAAGCTCATGTGAGCCCGGCGGACGCCGGGGCTCAGGGCGTCAGGGTGTCGGCACCGGACCGTCCTGCGGACCCGCCGGTCCGTCGGCGGCCTTCCGCCGGAAGACCAGGATGTGCTGGCGCGGCAGGTGGGTGAGGTTCTCGACGAACTCCAGGCGGGGGTGCAGGGCCATCTCGCGGCGCACCTGGTCGGCCGTCATCTTGTGGAGCGGCTTGATCGGGATCCACCGCTCCTCGCCCCGGTACTCCACGAACACCAGGCGGCCGCCGGGCTTCAATGCGTCGGCCATGCGCCGGGTCATCTCCCACGGGTGGTCGCATTCGTGGTACACGTCGACCAGAAGGATCAGGTCGAGGGCGGCGGCGGGCAGTCCGGGATCGGTGGTCGTGCCCAGCACCGGCACCACGTTGGTGATGCCCCGGGCGGCGAGGTTGGTCCTCAGGAGGGCGATCATCTCGGGCTGGATGTCGTTGGCGTACACCCGTCCGGTGGGCCCCACCGCGCGGGCCATGCGCCAGGTGAGGTAGCCGCTGCCGGCGCCGACATCGCCGACCCGTTGCCCGGGCTTCAGGCCGAGCGCCGCAACCAGGCGCGCCGGCGCCTCCTCCGCCTCCCGTTCCTGGCGTTCGAGCCAGGGCGCGCCCTGGTGGGACATGAAGTGCGCGATCTCCCGGCCGAGGAACCACTTGCCCGTGCCATCGAAGGAGCCCGGACGGAACTCGTAGGCGGGAGGTTGGGGCTCGGTCCCGGGACGTGGGCCGGGTTCGGCGGCCCCCAGGTACCCCCGGAAGAGGACGAGCAGCAGGAGGATTCGGAACGTGTTCATGGTCTGGGAAAGGGGCTGGGGGTCGGAGATCGACGGCGAATGGGAGGACGCGGGATCACCTGACACCATCGACCCTCAGCGCCCACCCCCGCAAGCCTGGACGAAGGCCCGGAAGAGGCGTGCGTGCACGGGATGGTCGGCATACAGCCGCTCGGGATGGAACTGCACCGAGGCGAACCACGGCAGCAGGGCGTCCTCCCCGGCCCGAAGCTCGGTGCCCTCGATGACCCCGTCGACGGCCGTCAGGGTCGCCCGCAGCGGGTCGGCGAGGCGGTGGATGGCCTGGTGATGGGTGCTGTTCACGCCCAGGCGTCGCACCCGGTAGATCGCGGCCGCCTGGCTGTCGGGGGCGACCTCCACCGGGTGCACCGGCTCGAATCGGCGATCCATCTGGGCGTGGGCGATGTCGCCGGGACGCTGGGTCGGCAGGTCGACGTACAGCGTTCCGCCCAAGGCCACGTTGACCAACTGGTGCCCGCGGCAGACCGCCAGCAGGGGCTTCGGGCGCCGGAAGAGTTCGTCGAGCAGGGTCAGCTCCATGAGGTCCCGGTCCGGCTCCGGGAACTCGCAGCGGGCCACCAGGTCGGCCGGCACCCCGGGCCAGTAGAGGCTCGGGTGGATGTCGTCGCCGCCGGTCAGCAGCACGCCGTCGGCACGCTCGAGGTAGCCGGCGAGGCGGTCCCGGCGCGTGAGCTGGGGGAGCGCCACCGGCAGCCCACCGGCCTCCAGCACCGCCTCGAGGTACCGGCTGCTCACGCTGATGGAGTGGTCGGGAAACTCCGCCCCGGCCGCGTGGGTGCTGGGCGTCACCAGGATGATCGGACGGATCACGGACCGGACTCTGTGCCGAATGCCGGGCGATTCAACCGCCAAAGCCGGTCGGCCATGGATTCAAGACCGCCCTCCCGCTCGCCCCCGGGGCGCCGCCTGCGCCACCTCGCCCGCCGGGTTCAACGGAACCGGTGCTCGGGGAACAGCTCCCGGATGCGCTTGCGCACGGCCTCGATGTGCTCGGGCGGGTAGCGGCGGCGCACGTAGCCCCGCTCGAGGGCGTCGAGTAGCTCAAGCCAGTCCTCCAGCGGCGGCTGGGGCATCGGCGTCCACTCGATGTCCGAGCCGCGCCGCTTGGGGCGTTCGAAGAACTTCCACTGGTCGCCCACGTGCTGCGCGTACACGTGGCGCTTGATCCCGTCGGGCCCCGGGGTGGTCCACCCGATGTCGGCCTTGGCTCCCATGCGTCGGTCAGGATTCTGGGTTGGGATTCTCCGGCAGGTCCACCGAGGCCACCGCCATCGCGGCGATCCCCTCCTCGCGCCCCACGAACCCCAGCGTCTCGTTGGTCGTGGCCTTCACCCCGACCCGGGTCACGGGCAGGCCCAGGGCCTCGGCGATGTGCGCCTTCATGGCGGCGAGGTGGGGGAAGATCTTGGGCCGCTCGGCGATGAGCGTGGCATCGATGTTCACGATCCGGCCGCCCCGTGACTTCACCCGCCGGGCCGCCTCCTCGAGGAAGATCCGGCTGGGGGCATTCTTCCAGGCCGGGTCGGTGTTGGGGAAGAGATGGCCGATGTCCACCTCGCCCACCGCGCCGAGGATGGCATCGGTGATGGCGTGCAGCAGCGCATCGGCATCGGAGTGCCCGTCCAAACCTTTGGCGTGGGGAATCTCGACACCTCCAAGCACCAGCCTCCGGCCGGCGACCAACCCATGGACATCGTATCCGATGCCGACGTGAACCATGGAGGCGACCCTAGCCCTCCGGACCCCGGCCGGGAACCTCGAAAACGCCCGGCCCGGCGCACCCTGGAGGGACAGGCTCCGGTGGTGGGGACAGGCTCCGTGGCGTTCGGGACCGCAAAACGCGTTGGACCGGAACCGGTGACCATGGCAGCGTTCAACGGTCGAACCACTCCCCGCACCGAGGTCATGAGTACTCCTGCACGCCCGCCCTGCAGCGGCCCCCTGAGCACCCGACGCGAGTGGCTTCGGGTGGGCGGGTTGGGCGCGTTCGGGCTGTCGCTGGCCCATCTGGTGGCCCCGGGACTGCGCGGATCGGCCGGAACCGGAAACCCGGCGCCCGGGTCCCGTTTTGGCCAGGCCAAGTCGTGCATCCTCATCTTCTTGGCCGGCGGTCCGCCCCAACACGAGACCTTCGATCCCAAGTCCGACGCCCCGTCGGAGATCCGGGACACCTTCCGTTCCATCCCGACCAGCGTGCCCGGCACGCATTTCTGCGAGACGTTGCCCCGCACCGCGCGCATCGCCCACCGCCTGTCCATCCTGCGGTCGATGACCACCGAGATCGATGCGCACTCGACCAGCGGGGCCTTCATGCTCACCGGCTACGAGCCCCAGACCAAGGCGGAGAACGTGCCGCCGGGCCCTCAGGACTGGCCCAGCCTCGCCTCCGTGGTGGGCATGCTCAAGCCGAGCACCCGCTCGCCGATGTCGTCGGTCGTCCTGCCGGAGCCGCTGGCCAACGACGGCAACATCCTCTGGCCCGGCCAGAACGGCGGCTTCATGGGGCCGGCCTGGCACCCGATGCTGATGCGCTGCGACCCGACCCGGCTGCCCATGCAGATCGAGGGACTCAGCCGCCATCCGGGCGTGTCGGACCTACGCCTGGAAGACCGCCGCAGCCTGCTCGACCAGTTCGACGCGCGCTTCCGCCAGGGCGTGGGCAGCGGGGCCGTGGCCTCGTGGGACGAATCGCACCGGAAGGCCTTCGAATTGCTGCACGCCGACGCCAGCCGCAGGGCCTTCGAGCTGGAACGCGAGCCCGCCTCCGTCCGCGAGGCCTACGGTCCGCACAAGTTCGGCCAGAGCCTGCTGCTGGCACGCCGGCTGGTCGAGGCGGGCACCCGTCTGGTGCAGGTGAACTGGCCCCGGGAGGGCAAGGCCGAGGTCGCGGGCAGTCCCTTGTGGGACACCCACGCCAACAACGCCGGCCGCGTGCGGGATGTGCTCTGCCCGCAGTTCGACGGCCCCTTCGCCACCCTGGTCGACGACCTCGCCGCCCGCGGGCTGCTGGACGAAACCCTGGTCGTGGCCCTCGGGGAGTTCGGTCGATCGCCCAAGATCAACGCGGTGGGCGGACGCGACCACTGGGGCGCGTGCTTCTCGGTGGCGATGGCCGGCGCGGGCATCCCTGGCGGCCAGATCGTCGGCTCCAGCGACCGCATCGGAGCCTATCCCGACTCCCGGCCCGTGCGGCCGCGCGACCTGTCCGCCACGATCTTCCACCTGCTCGGCGTGTCGCCCACCGCCGAGTTCCTCGACCCCCTTGGCCGGCCGCGTCCGGTGACCGACGGCGGCGTGGCGCTGCGGGAACTCATCGGGGGCTGAGCCGGGGCGGCTCTCCGGAGGGTGGGCCGGGCCGTCACCGCCGTCGCCCGACCCAACCGAGGGAGGCGACGGCAGCGGCGACCAGCAGGGCCAGCGGGCCGGGCTCGGGGATGACGGCTCCGCGGGGCGATCCACGGACCTCCCACTCCACCAGCCGTCCCGGGCCACCGGCCTCCACGTCGGCGGCAGCGACGGCATGAGGGGATGCGCCCGTGAGGGTGGTCGACGGCCTGGGCCCGACGCCCTGCAAAAACCCGACGCGGGGTCCGACCGGTGGCCGTGGCCTGCTCGCACGCCCCCAATCGTCTTGAAGCGGACGACCCGGGCGATCCACCTTCGGACCCATGAAGACCACTTCGACCACCCCCTCCGAGATCGTCAGCCACATTTTCCAGGTGTTCGGGGCCAGGGGGCACCGCAGCTACGGGGAGGACGTGACGGAGCTGCAGCATGCCCTGCAATGCGCCACCTTCGCCCAGCAGTCGGGCGAGGCGCCCGAGGTGGTCGTGGCCAGCCTGCTGCACGATTTCGGCCACCTGCTGCACGATCTGGGCGAGGACGTGGCCGACCGCGGGATCGATGCCCGCCACGAGCGGGTGGGCGCCAACCAACTGGAGCGATGGTTCGGGCCCGAGGTGGTGGACCCCATCCGCATGCATGCCGACTCCAAGCGCTACCTGTGTTGGAAAGAACCGGGCTACTACGGCGACCTGTCGGCGGCCTCGAAGCAGAGTCTGGCCCTGCAGGGAGGGCCGATGGAGTCGCCCGAGGCCCGGGAGTTCGAGAGACATCCGCAGTTCGACCGGGCCATCCGGGTGCGCCGCTTCGACGATCAGGGCAAGGTGCCCGACATGAAGACGCCCACGCTGGAAGACTTTCGTCCCCTGGTGCAATCGCTGGTGCGGGTCAGGATCGCCGGTTGACCGGCCACCGCGAAGCCCCCCCCGCCTCGAGGACCCACGGCCGGGACCCATTCCTCGCCCGAGGGACCACCCCGCTTCAGGTGCCGGCGTTCAGGCGGAACTTGGGGTTCTGGCTCAGAAACTCGATCGGGTTCTGGTAGATGACCTGGTCGATGGCCGCCCGGGTCCACCCGCGCCGCCGCATTTCCAGAGCGGTCTTGGGAATGGCCAAGGGGACGCTTTCGCCCCAGTCGCAGGCCGAGTTCATCCACAGGCGCCCGCTGCCATGCATATCGAGGATGTCCACCGCGCGGGCCGGCGTGCACTTGCTGATCGGGTACAGGGTCATGCCGGCCCAATGGCCGCGGTCCAGCACCAGGCGCACGGTGTGTTCCTCGACATGATCGATGAGCACGCGCTCAGGCCGGATCCGGGAATCTGCAGCCAACAGGTCAAGAATCAGCCGCGTGCCCTTGAGCTTGTCCTCCAGGTGCGGGGTGTGCACCAGGATCAACTGCCCGGTCCGGGCGGCGAGGTCCACGTGGCGCTCCAGGACCTTGAGTTCGTTGCGGGAGTTCTTGTTGAGGCCGATTTCACCGATGCCCAGCACGTTGGGCCGGTCGAGGAACTCCGGGATCAACGACAGGACTTCGGAGGCCAGCCCGACGTCCTCGGATTCCTTGGGGTTGATGCACAGCCAGCAGAAATGCGGCAGGCCGTACCGGGCGGCCCGGGCCGGTTCGTACTCGGTCAACTGGCGGAAATAGTCGCGGAACCCGTCGGCCGAGGACCGGTCGAACCCGGCCCAGAAGGCCGGCTCGCACACGGCCTCGCACCCGGCGGTGACCATGTCGAGGTAGTCGTCCGTCGTCCGGCTGACCATGTGGCCGTGGGGCTCGATGTAGCGCATGCGAAGGTGGGCAAGGAAAACGCCGATCCCTCCAGATCTCAAGTCCGCAGGCAAGCCCATGAACCGCAGGCCTGTCCCTGGGGCATGCTCCGAAGGCCGGGTCCCCAGCCCGTCCCCATGGCAAGCTCCTACCCGGCACCGGCTTGCTTCGGGTGGCGGGTCGTTCCTATCCTCGCGACATGGCGAACGACGTGATCCCGGTGAAGGTCCGCGGCATCCTGCCGGCCAACAGCGGTTGCGCGCTCTTCATCGGCAACGATGAAAAGGTGTTCGTCATCCAGGTCGAACAGAACATGGGCATGGTGATCGGCATGGCCCTCCGGGGCACACCCAAGGACCGGCCGCTGACCCACGACTTGATGGGGCTGGTGTTCCAGGGCTTCGGCATCGAACTCGAGCGGGTGGTGATCACGGCGCTGAAGCATTCGACCTTCTTTGCGCGGCTCATCCTCCGGCAGCAGAACGAGCTGGGCACCAAGCTGGTGGAGATCGATGCCCGGCCCAGCGACTGCCTTGCGCTGGCCAGCGCTCTCAAGCGGCCTATTTTCGTGACGCGGAGCCTCTTCCGGGAGGTCGAGGACATGAGCGAGCACCTGGCCGGGGCCGGGGAGGCCGGGGAGTCCGACGACGAGCCGGAGGATGGCGAACCCTCCCAGCAGGCTTGATGGCGGCCCGCTCCCAACCCTCGGCGGCCGGCAGGTCCCCGAAATCGGCCGAGGCCGGGGCCAGGGCTCCGATGACCCTGGTCTGCGGCGACGACGACTTCTCGGTCAAGCAACGGGCCCGGAGCCTGTATGAGCAGGGATGCGCCGAACTGGGCGGGATGGACCACGAGGTGGTGGACGCCTCGGCGGCCAACTCCGGCGAGGCCCTCCAGCGGATCGCCCGCCTGATCGAGGCGCTCAACACCCTGCCCTTCTTCGGCGTGGCGAAGGTTGTGTGGTTCCAGAACTGCAATTTCCTTGGCGAGGAACGCACGGCCGGCTCGGCGGCGGTGACCACGGCGCTAGGCGAGCTGGCGGAGACACTCAAGGGCTTCCGCTGGGACGGGGTGCGGCTCCTGGTCTCGGCCGGCAAGCCCGACAAGCGCCGGGCCTTCTTCAAGGCCTTCGAGAAGCTGGGCACGGTCGAGGTGTTCGAGGCACTCTCCCAGGACGACAAGGACTGGGCCGGCAAGGCCGAATCCGAGGCCCTTCGGACGCTCCGTGCCGCCGGCAAGGAGATTGACGACGAGGCGCTGGCCGAACTGGTCAACCGGGTCGGCCCGAACCTGCGCATGCTGGCCTCCGAGTGCGAGAAACTGGCGCTCTACACGGGGGATCGGGCCTCCGTGACGCTCGGCGACGTGCAGGCCTGCGTCTCGCGACAGAAGCTCGCCCGGGCCTTCGCGCTGGCCGAGGCGCTCGGCGACCGCAACCTGGCCAAGCTGCTCAAGACCCTCGACGAGGAGCTGTGGGAGATCCGCGTGGGCACCGACAAGCGCAAGTCCGAGATCGGCCTGCTCTACGGGCTGATCTCCAAGGTGCGTTCGCTGCTGATGCTCAAGGAACTCCTGTCGAACGGCTCCCTGAAGCCGGCCCGCGACTACAACACCTTCAAGTCCCAACTCGACCGCATCCCCGCCTCGTCGATGCCGGCCGACCGGCGCTTCAACCCGCTGGCTTCGCATCCCTTCGTGCTCTTCCAGGCCATGAAGCAGGCCGCCAACTACCGGACCGACGAACTGGTCGAGGCCATGGGCGTGCTGCTGGAGGCCAACCGACGCCTCGTGAGCGCCGACCTGGACGAGGCCTTGGTCCTGCAGCAGGCGGCCTTCCGCATCGTCGGCCTGCGCCGGAAACCCGCCTGAATTCGGCAGGCGCAACGATGCGCCGGAGGGTGCCCTTGGAGGTGGGCCGGAAGTTTCCCATTCGCGGATCCGGAATCTTGTGCAAAGATACAAAGGACTTGGTTGGGGTTTGAATGACCCCGAGTCCACGAACTGTCCCACCTACTCATTGATAACATGAACATGTCTTTTCGCCCCCGTGTGGCCGGCCTCGCCGCCCTCGTGACCCTCTCCCTGATTCCCGCCGCCTCGGCGGGCACCAACGGCTTCTACGCCCCCTTCTTCCGAGGTGTCGCGGGCACCGAGGTCGCCGGCTGGGAACGCTTCAGTTCGGGCTTCAATGTCGCCAACCAGCCCGACCTGGCCGGGTCCAACACGGGCACCCGGGCCTCGATCCTCCAGCTGGACCCGGTCGGGGCCGTGCTCGGAAGCGGCAACATCTACGTGGGCGTCGGCGGCGCGGGCAATTTCCGGCTGAACTACGCCAGCCTCGAGCCCATCGCCCAGATCTCCTTCCAGGTCCGCACGCTCGGCACGGAGATCGATTACCCCGGGCTGCGGCTCAATTACACGGCCGGAGGAAACGCCGTGTCGATCGGGGGCACGCCCACCACCCTGGCCATCGCCCCGTCGCAGGGCTTCCCCGGCAACAACATCTCGCTGGCCTACACCTGGAACCTGCCGGAGGCCGGCGTGAAGGACTTCAACCTGACGTTCAAGGCCACCGGCGAGCACCTCAGCCTCGACGCGGTGACGCTGGACGTGATGCCCAAATCGGTGCCCGAGCCGGGATTCTGGGCGCTGGCGGCGCTGGGCCTCGGAGTGCTGGGTGCCAAGGCATGGCGGCGGCGCTGAACCGCCAAGCCCCTCCCCTCCCCGGCCGGCGGAAAGCCCATCCCGGAGGTCCGACCCCGATCCCCGCACTTCGGTGCCGGAAATTGTTTCTTTCCTCAATTTTTCGGCCCGGCCGGCCCAGCGGTCGCTTGCTTCACCCGGTGTCCCCCATACCTTCTGCTGCTTTATGCCTGTCACGCCCGCCCTCCTGCGCCGTCGCCTGGCCGCCGCCCTCGCCATCGCCCTCGGAGCCGCCGCCAGCACGGCAAGCGCCCAGCACAAGCTGGGACCGCAACAAACCTCCTTCCAGGCGCCCACCCTGGCCGCCGCGTCCGACGAGGGCGAACGGGCCATCAAACGCTTCACCTACCCGCCGGGCTGGAAGGCCGAGCTGTGGGCCGCCGAGCCCGACGTGGCCCATGGCGTGGCCCTTGACGTGGCCGACGACGGGCGCGTCTTCGTGGCCGAGAGCTTCCGCGCCTGGCGGGGCGTTCCCGACATCCGCGGCATCATGGACTGGCTCGACGAGGACCTGGCCTGCAGGTCGGTCGACGACCGGCTGATGATGATGCAGCGCCACCTCAAGCCCGATCAGATGGCCGGCTACTACAAGAACACCGAGCGGGTGCGTCTGCTGCGGGACTCGAAGGGCACGGGCAAGGCGACGGTGTCCACCGTGTTCGCCGAGAACTTCGCCACGCCGCTGGACGGCGTCGCCGCCGGCGTGCTGGCCCGGGGGCGCGACGTGTTCTTCGCCAACATTCCCAATGTCTGGCGGCTCCGGGACGCCGACGGCGACGGCGTAGCCGACGAGCGGCGCAGCATCAGCTACGGGCACGGCATCCGCGTGGGCTTCCTCGGGCATGACCTGCACGGGCTGACCTTCGGCCCCGATGGCCGGCTCTACTTCTCGATCGGCGACCGCGCCTCGATGGTGCAGAACGAGGGACGCACGGTCGGCACGCCCGACAGCGGGGCGGTGTTCCGCTGCGAGCCCGACGGCTCCGGCCTCGAGATGGTCTACCAGGGATTGCGCAACCCGCAGGACATGGTCTTCGACGCATGGGGAAACCTGTTCACGGGCGACAACAACTCGGACGGCGGCGACCAGGCCCGATGGACCTGGCTAGTCGAGGGTGGCGACAGCGGCTGGCGCATCGGCTGGCAGTTCCTGGAGGGGCGCAACGCCCCGAATCCCCGCGGGCCCTGGAACTCCGAGAAGATGTGGCATCCGCAGAACGACGTCCAACCGGCCTACCTGACCCCGCCGATCAAGAACATCTCGGCCGGCCCCAGCGGCGTGAGCCACTACGAGGGCACCGGCGGCGGCCCCGAGTGGAACGACACCTTCACGCTGTGCGATTTCCGGGGCAGCTCCAGCGGCTCTGGCCTGTGGAAGTTCAAGCACCGGGCCAAGGGCGCAGGCTTCGAGATCGTCGACGACCAGAAGTTCATCTGGTCGGTCAACGCGACGGATGGCCACTGGGGCCCGGATGGCGCCTTCTGGCTGCTCGACTGGTTCGACGGCTGGGAGCCGGTGGGCAAGGGCCGCATCTATCGGTTCACCGACCCCCGCCACTCGGCGTCCGACCTGGTGCGCGAGACCAAGGCCCTGCTGGCGGCCGGCTTCTCGCAGCGGTCGAATGGCGACCTGGCCAAGGCCCTGGCCCATCCCAACTACCGAGTGCGGCTCGGCTCGCAGTTCGAGCTGGCCGCCCGGGGCGATGACAAGGCGCTCCTGAAGGCGGCCCTGTCGGGCAAGACCCTGCATGGCAGGCTGCACGGCATCCAGGGCGTCGGGCAGGTGGCCCGGGCCGCGCGTAACACCCGGGTCGCGGGGGCCAAGGTGGACTCGCTGGAGCGGCTGATCCCGCTGACGGCCGACCCGGAGCCGAAGGTGCGCGCCGTGGCCGCGACGGTGCTGGGCGACCTGCGCTACGACCGGGCCCATGAGGCGCTGGTCCGCCTCACCCGCGACACCGACGCCCACACCCGCGCCCTCGGGACCCTCGCCCTGGGCAAGCTGGGCCGGCGCGAATCGATCCCCGCCGTCCTCGACCTGCTGGCCGCCAACGCCGACCAGGACCCCTACCTGCGCCATGCGGGGGTGATGGCCCTGCTCGGCGCCAACGACATCGATGCGCTGGTCAACAACGCCCGCCACCCCAACGAGTCCGTGCGCATGGGCGTCCTGCTGGCGCTGCGCCGGCTCGAGCGCAACGAGATCGCCGCCTTCCTGGCCGATGCCTCGCCCAGAATCGTGACCGAGGCCGCACGGGCCATCAACGACCAGCCGATCGCCGGCGCCATGGAGTCGCTGGCCCGCCTGATCGAGCGCCCCGGTCTGACCGAGGCGCCGCTCATGCGCCGAGTGCTCAACGCCAACTACCGCTTCGGCACCGAGGGCACCGCGCAGGCGCTGGCAGGCTACGCCGCGCGGGACGGGGCTCCCCAGGCCCTGCGCGCCGAGGCGATCGACGCGCTGGCCCAATGGCCGGCCAATTCGGGCCGGGACCGCATCACCGGCCTGTGGCGTCCGGCGGCCTTCGCCCGGTCCGGCAAGGTGCCCGCCGAGGCGCTCAAGCCGGTGGCCCATGGCCTGCTGTCGTCGGCCCCGACCCCGGTCCGCGCCGCCGCCGCGCGCGCCGCCGGCGCGCTGAAGATCGACGAGGCCTCGCCCGCCCTGGCAGCCCTGGTCACCCAGGGAGCCGCGGACGGGCCCACGCGCTCCGAGGCGCTGCGGGCGCTGTCGCTGCTCCAGACCCCGGACTACGCCGCCGCGCTGGCCGCCGCCCGCGAGGACCAGGACGAGAAGGTCCGCAGCCTTGCCGCCCAACTCGCCGTCGAGGCCCCCCCGGTCGCGGCGACCCGGGGTGCCGGCGCGGCCGCCGGCGGCGGATCGATCGCTCCCCTCGAGAAGGCGCTTGCGGGCGGCACGCGCGCCGAGAAGCAGTCTGCGCTGGCCACGCTGGCGACCGTGAAGGGCCCCGAAGCCGAGGCCCTGCTGAGGCAATGGATGGACGGCGCACTCGCCGGCACCGTGGCCCCGGAGCTGGAGCTGGACGTGATCGAGGCCGCCGCCCAGCGCGAGGCGCTCAAGCCGCTCCTGGCCCGCTACCAGTCGGGCCTCGACGCCAAGGACCCGGCGGCCCCGTGGAAGGCCTGCCTGGTCGGCGGCGATGCCGAGGCGGGCAAGAAGGTCTTCATCGAACGGGCCGAGGTGAGCTGCGTGCGCTGCCACAAGGTGCAGGGCGAGGGCGGCGAAGTGGGCCCCGAACTCACCGGGCTGGGCAAGAAGAACGGCCGGGCCTACCTGCTCACGAGCATCCTCTACCCCAACGCCGGCATCGCGGCGGGCTTCGAGAACGTGCTGGTCACCCTCAAGGGCGGCCAGAGCCATGCGGGCGTCATCAAGTCCGAGTCGACCACCGAGCTGGTGATCAACTCGGCCGAGGACGGGCTGGTGACGATCCGGAAGTCCGAGATCACCGCTCGGGAGAAGGGCCTCTCGGGCATGCCCGAGGGATTCGGCGACCTGCTCTCGAAGCAGGACCTGCGCGACCTCGTCGAATACCTCGCCACGGCCGAGTGAGCGATCCACGATCGACGCCGATCCACCGGGCCCCGGGAACTCCTCGGCGGCGCAGGGGACCGTGCCATCCATGCTGCCCAACGACTACATCCAGAGACTCCGCTCGGTCGAGGTCCGGGCGCGGCTGGTCAGCGAGCAGCTGATGGGCGGCCGTCTGGGCAGCATCTTCAAGGGCCGGGGCATGGACTTCGCGGATGTACGCGAGTACGTGCCGGGCGACGACGTGCGGCGCATCGACTGGAACGTCACGGCGCGCCTTCGTAAACCCTTCATCAAGCGGCACATCGAGGAGCGCGAGCTGGTGGTGATGCTGCTGGTGGACCTCTCGGCCAGCGGCGAGTTCGGCTCGGCACCCGACCCGGTGGCCGGGGCCGCCTCGCAGCGCGAGCTGGCCACCATTCTCGCCGGATCGCTGGCCTTCGGCGCCGTGGCGCAGGGCGACCGCGTCGGGGCCATCCTCTTCACCGACCGCGTCGAGCGGTACATCCCGCCCCGCAAGACCCGGGCGCACGTCACCCGCCTGCTGCACGAGGTGCTCTTCACCGAGCCCGCCGGCACCGGCACCGACATCGCGGCGGCCCTGCGCTTCCTCAACAACCTGTACCGTCGCCCGACCCTGAGCTTCGTGCTCTCCGACTTCCACGATCCGGACATCGCCGGGTGGACCCGGACCCTGAACGCCTCCAACCAGCGGCACGAGACGATGGCGCTGCGCCTGAGCGACCGCCGCGACCTCGAGCTGCCCGACGTCGGCTGGGTGCTCCTGCAGGATCCCGAGACCGGCGAGGTGCTGGAGGTCGACAGCGGCGACCCCCGCGTGCGCGAGGGCTGGCGGGAGGCCGGCGAGACCCGGCGCGGGGACCTCGTGGCCACCTTCCGCAGCGGTCGCATCCCCGAACTGGAGGTGCGAACCGACGAACCCTGGACCCGTCGCCTGCAGGGGTTCCTCGACCAGGCCGCCCGCCGACGCATCGCATGAACCGCCTGCGTCCCATGCGCCCCCGCCCACCAACCCGGGCCCTGCCATGAAGCCGGAGCGCCTCATCGAGGACCTGAGCCTCGTTCCCCTGCCCGCATGGTGGGAGAACCCGTGGGTGCTCCTGGCCGTGCCTGTGGCCAGCGGCCTGGCGGCCTACCTGCTGCGCCGCTGGTGGCTGGGCCGTCGTCCCCCGGCCGTGGCCGTGGCCGCGCCGCCGGGCCCGCCGCCGCACGAGGAATTCCTCGCCCGACTGGCCGCGTTGCGGGCGCAGCAGGACCGCTGGGTGCCCCACCCCTTTGCCGTCGAGGTGAGCGACATCCTGCGCGGCTACCTCGAGGCGAGGTTCGCGTTCCCGGTGCGCTTCCAGACCTCCCGGGAATTCCTGGGGGCGGCCGCGACGGATGCCCGGCTCTCCGGGGAGCAGCGGGCGGCCCTGGGCGGGTTCCTGGGCGGCTGCGACCGCATCAAGTTCGCCCGGGCGGAGGCCAACGCGGCCGGGATGCTCGGCCTGATCGACGCGGCCGAGGGCTTCATCCGCCAGGGCGCCGGGACACCGTCGGACGCCTCCGGGGGAGGCCGGGCATGAGCATCCGGGATCTGCTGGCCATCGAGTTCCTGCACCCGTGGGTGCTCTCGGGCCTGCTCGCCCTGCCCGCGCTGGCCTGGTTCCGACGCCGGCCCCGGGCCGTGCCGTCGCTCACGGTGCCCTCGCTGCGCGGTCGGACCCACCTGGGCCGCATCCCCGACCGGGAGCGCTCGCCCACCAGCGCCCTGTGGACGCTGCTGGCCCTGGCCCTGTTGATCGTGGGATTGGCCCGGCCGCGCCTGCCCCGGGGCGACCTGCCCGACCCGAGCAAGGGCATCGACATCATGCTGGCGCTGGACTTCAGCCGGTCGATGGCCGAGACGGACTTCCGGCTGGAACGCAAGCGGGTCACCCGGCGGGCCGCCCTCGAATACGTCACCGAGAAGTTCATCCTGGGCCGGCCCAACGACCGCATCGGCATCGTGTGCTTCGCCCGGAACCCCTTCCTGGTCAGCCCGCTGACGCTCGACCACCGGTGGGCGATCGAGTCCATGCGGCAGACCGACCTCGCCACGGGTACGGGCATCGGCTGGGCCGTGATGGCCGCCGGCAACTTCCTGCGCAAGGACAGCGAGCGCAGCAAGGTGGTCATCCTGGTGACCGACGGCGACAACTCGTCGGGCCCGCGCGCCTCCGAGGTCATCGGGCAGCTGGTGCGCGACCAGGTGAAGCTCTACTCGGTGCTCATCGGCCCGGAGATGGTCACGCCCTCGGTCGCGGCGACCCACGACCTCAACCGTGCCTCCCGGACCACCGGCGGGCAGTTCTTCCAGGCCAATGACACCCGGGCCCTCCAGGGCATCTACAACCTCATCGACCAGCTTGAGAAGCGCGAGCTGATCCAGAAGCGCTTCGTGCTGTGGCAGGAACTCTTCCCCTGGCCGGTGGCCGCGGGGGCGCTGCTCTGGCTGGCCGGGTGGATCCGGGACACGCTGCTGCGGAGGCTCCTGCCATGAGATTCGCCCATCCGGAACTGCTGCTGCTGATCCCGCTCTTGGCGGGCCTGATGGTCGCGGCTTGGGTGCTGGGCGCACGCCGGGACCGTCGCCGCATCGCCGGGTTCAGCGGGGCGGCCGACCGGCCCTGGGCCGACCCCGGCGTGGTGCCGTGGCGCCGGCGGGCCGACCGTGCCCTGGCCCTGGCCGCGGCGGTGCTGCTGCCGCTCACGCTGGCCCGGCCACTGGCCTTCCGCATGGACGAGCAGTCCGAGCTGCGCGGCGTGCCCTACATGATCGCCCTGGACCTGTCGCGCTCCATGCTGGCGACCGATGTCCGGCCCAACCGCTGGTTCGCGGCCACCAACGCGTTGTCCCGGTTCCTGGGCGAGAGCCGGGCCGACCGGGTGGGCCTGGTGACCTTCAGCGGCGTGGCCTACCTCAACGCGCCGCTGAGCTTCGACACCCGGGCCATCCAGGCCATGCTGCGCTATGCCTCGCCCTACACGGTCGAGATGGACGGCGAGACGGCCGGCTCGAACCTCGGGTCGGCCATCGAGCGGGCGGGGCGCTACTTCCAGACCAACCAGGTGCAGCCCCGGGTGGTCATCCTGGTGACCGACGGCGAGGACTCCGGCGACCAGTTGCTGGAGTTCGCCCGGCGCTGGGCCCGGCAAGGGGTCAAGGTCTGCGCCGTCGGCGTGGGCACCCGCGGGGGCTCCAAGGTCCCGCGCATCCAGTGGGGGGGTGCGGCCATGAACACCTCGGGCCAGGAGGTGGTCTCCCGGCTCAACGAGGCCAACCTCAAGCGCATCACCGCGCTGACCGGCGGGCGGTACGTCCCGCTCGGTGACCAGGGCGAGGGCCTCACGACGCTGCGCCGGGAGTTCCTCGCGCCGATGGCCGAGAGTTCGGCCCGCGAGGACCTCAAGAACTACGTGGAGGCCTACCCCATCCCGCTGACGCTGGCGCTGGTCGCCCTGGCCGCCCAGGCGATCCTGGGCGTCCGCCGCCATCGCCTTCCCCGACGTCCCGCCCCGATCCGAAGCCGCGTCGCCCCATGAACTCCCTCTGGCGTCCCCCACTTCCCGGTCCGCAGCCCATCCCGCGGGGCCTGTCCCTGGGCCTGTCCTTGGGCCTGCTCTCCGTCGCCGTCCCGGCAAGCGCGGCCGAGCCGGGCCCGCTCGACATCCCACGGCTCCAGGCCCAGCTCACCCTGGGCGCCCCGGCGGCGGGCCAGGCGGCCGACCTGCTGATGGTCGAGGCCGAACTCCGGCCGACGAACCCCCACCTGCAGTACAACGCCGGGGTGGCCGCCTACGCCGCACGCCGCTGGGAGGACGCGCTGGTGGCCTTCGACCGGGTCGAGACCCTCGGCCATTCCCGACTGGCGGACCTGGCCCGCTTCCAGCGCGGCAATGCCGAGTACCAGCTCGGCGTCGAGGCCCGCTCGGCCAACCTCGACGAGACCATCTCCCGGTGGCGGGCCGCCCTGGAGGCCTACCAGTCGGTGCTCAAGGTCCGCCCGGACGACGAGCGGTCCCGGGCCAACTCGGCCTTCGTCCGGGATCGCCTGCTGGAGTTGCTGCTGGAGGAGGCCCGCAAGTCCGCCCGGGAAGCCGAGCAGCCGACGAAGACCCCGGGCCAGCGGATCCCCGACCTGCGCAACGCCCATGAGAAGTTCTCCGACGCCCGACAGCTCAGCCCCGAGAACTCCGAGGCCTCGCAGGGCGAATCCCAATCCCGCGACCGCCTCGCCGAGGCCCTCAAGCAGGAGGGCCTGAAGAACGTCCAGAGCCCGCTAGGGCTCAAGTCGAGCCGCCGCGAGCCCCGACTGCCGCAGGTGGACGCCTCCAAGCTCGAGGCCGGCGTGGCCCAACTCGAGGAAAGCAAGGATCTTCGCCCGGGCGACCCCGAGGTCGAGGAGGCGCTGAAGAAGGCCAAGGACCGCCTCGCCGACGCCAAGGTCAAGCAGGCCGAGACCTTCCTGGCGCTCGAGGAACAGATCCCCATCACCAAGGAGAAGCTGGCGCTGCTGCGGATGGCCCGCGAGCAGATCGACCAGGCCCTCGAACAGTCCCCGAAGCACCAGGAGGCCCAGAGCACCGGCGAGGAGATCGACCGGCGCATGGCCCAGATCCACGAAGACGAGGGCGACTTCCAGGAGCAGCAGGCATCCTTCTCGCAGCTCGAGCAACAGGCCATGCAGCTCAGCCAGGCCCTCGACCACTTCCAGCAGGCCGCCGAGCTGAGGCCCAACCAGCCGCGGCTCCAGGCCAAGCAGGATCAGGCCGGCCAGAAGCTGGCCCAGACCCTCGACAAGCTGGCCGACAAGCTCATGCAGTCGCCGGGCGGGCAGGAGCCCATGGAATCGAAGGCCGCACGTCTCGAGGGGGCCGAACAGGCGTTGAACGAGCTGCAATCCCTGCAGCCGAGCGACCGGACCGCCCAGCGGGCCGAGCAAGTCGGCAAGGAACTCGACGGGCTGCGGCAGATGCTCGCCGACAAGGGCAAGGGCACCGGCGAAAATCAGGGCGAGGGCGACCCCCGCAACGGCCTGCAACCCATGCCGGGGGCGCCGCAGTGGATGGCCCCGCCGCTCGACGGTCCGCCGCGCATCCAGCAACCCGGCGCCAAGGGCCAGGCCCCGAAGGGTGCAGGCCGCAATCCCCGCGACTACTGAAGCCCCCCCTCAGGAGGAACCCTCCCCGCAGGCGCCATCCCGGAGTCCCAGGGCTCTCAGACCATGCAATCCACCATTCCCGGGAGGCGATCGGCCGCCTTCTCGAGGGTCTTCAGGGCCTGCCGGCGATGGGATTCGAAGCCTTCCGGGAACAGCAGGTTCCAGCCGGCCACGGTCATCCAGTCCTTGGGGGAGCGCAGGGGCGGGTCGCCGGGGTGACCGAGCCCGATCGACAGGGCGAACTGATCGGCAATCTGCACCGCCCCGGCCAACCGTGCATCCCGGGAATCGCCCGAGGGCGTGTGGTGGTAGCGGGTCGTGTATTCGAGGGTGGTCCCCAGTTGCTGGGCCTTGAGGTACAGCACGCCGATGTGGGAATGATCGCAACCGAGGCAGTCCAGTTCGATCAGGCGCACCGGCGGCGAGGAGGTCTTGAGCTGCTCGAGGATGCCCACATGGTGTTCCGGAAACGCCGTGGCGAAGACGATCCATCCCACGTCGTGGACCAGGCCGGCCACGTAGTCGAGGTCCTCCCCGGAGTCCGGCGTGGCCATCATCAGGTCCTTGGTGACCATGGCCACGGCGATGCTGTGCTTCCAGAGGTTGCGCCAATGGGCCTCGCCCACACCCTTCTGCGAGCCGGTGATCCGTTTGAAGTCCTCGATCACCGGGGTCATCGTGGCCAGGTCGCGCACCTGGCGGACTCCGACGTAGAACACCGCCTCCTCAAGACTGGTCACCGAATGGCCGAGTCCGTAGTGGACCGAGTTCACCAGCCTGAGCAGGCGGGAGGTCAGGCCGGGATCGCGGCGGATCACCTCGGAGATCTGGCCGGCATAGCGCTGCTCGGCCGCCAACAGCTCGCGGAGCGCCCCTTGGACGCTCTTGAGCGAGGGGATCGGTGGACACGACTGAAGGCGGCGGTGGATCTCCGCCAGCGGCAACGGCTTCGGTGGCGCCGCCTCGACTCCCGTGGTGTTCACGGACATTCAGGGTCACATCGGCAGGATCGGCATTCTCCTGAAAGGCTTTGTTGACGTGCCGGCATGCCTCTTCAGGTCATGGGAGAGGGGCCGGCGCCTCAAGTCCGCCGCCCGGAATGCCGATCTCCCGATGACGATGTGTTTCCAAGGACACCAGAAGCGGTTTCCGCGCAGGTGGTCGGCCCCTGAACGGCGGGCCGGGCTGCCCAAAGCTGGCCGACGAGGACCTCAACGAGGCCCAGGTCCGGCTGAAGCTCGTGAAGTCCTTCTTCGAGATGAAGGACTGGAAAAATGTCATCGTCGAGGGGCAGCAGTGCATCGAGAGGATCGCCCTCACCACCCAGATCGCCGAGGTGCGCTTCCTGATGGCCGAGGCCTACAAGCAGCTGGGCATGCACCGCGAGGCCCTACAGCAGACCATGGCGCTGCTCAACTCGGAGCAGGCCCGCTCGTCCAAGGACCCGGCCAACTGGGCCTACTGGCAGAAACGCACCGGCAACAAGCTGGCCAACGAACTCTACCAGCAGGGTGACTACCTGAACGCCCTGCTCATCTACCAGACCCTCGGGAAACTCCCCGGCGACGAGGAATGGCGGTCGCAGGCGCTCTACCAGATGGGCCTGATCTACGAGCGGCTCGAACAGAACGACCGCGCCATCGCGGTCTATTCACAACTGGTGACGGCCCTGGCCGCCCCCCCGGCCACTGGCACCAACGCCCCGGCCACCCCGCAGGCGGGCCCTGCCACGGCCGGAACCACGGCTGCCAACGCCTCCACGAACGCCCCGGCCCCGGCCAACGGGTCGGGGGATCCTGCAGGGACAGCCGACCGGGCAACCCCGGCACGCTCCGGGGAGGCCGATGCGCCGAAGGCCGCGGCGGGACCCTCGCCCGGCCTGAAGCTGATCCGGGAGATGGCGGCCTGGCGGCTCCAGAACCTTCAGTGGGACCAGGGCGTGAACCGGGAACTGCGGAACCTGTCGATGCGGGCGCTCTCGACCCCTGATCCGCTCCCCGGGGCGGCCTCCACGGCCGTCACCCCGCCCTCGACCAACCGTCCGCCCGGCCAGGGGACGACACGCCCATGACCTCCGCCGAAGCCGCCCAGGCGGAGGCGCGCATGGTCGCCGACCTACGCTCCCAACTGGCGTTGAACGCCGGACTGCTCGGGCACCTGGAGCGGGAATCCCAACAGCTCCGCCAGCCGGAAGCCCCGGCGCCCACGGCGTCCGTCGAGGCCCGGCGCGAGGTGCTTCCTCGGCTCGAGGAGGCCCTCCGCCGGATCCGCGAGCACCGAGGCTTCTGGCTCTCCCTGAACCCCGAGGTTCGGGCGGGCCGGATGGAGATCCGGGAGCTGTTGCGCCAGAACCAGGATCTGATCATGCGCCTGATCGTCCTCGACCGGGAGAACGAGCAACTGCTGCTCCGGCGCGGCCTCATCCCGCCGAAGCATCTCCCGCCCGTCAACCGGCAGCGTCCCCACTACGTCGCCGACCTCTACCGCCGGAGCCATGCTCCCGGCGGCCCGACGCCCCCGCCGGCGGAGTGAGCGCAGTTCGGACCGCCGACCCCGGGGCTGGCCGGACCGCGCCGGACCGGGACAGGCCGTGACAGCCCGTGTTGCCCGCAGGACCAGACGGCCTATCATCGCCGCCGACATGATCCTCCGAGCGTGCGCATGGCTCCTCCTGTCGACCGGGCTGGCCTTCGGTGCCGAACGGCACTTCGACTTCTCGTCCCCCAAGGCCGGGGCCCTGCCGGAAGGCTGGACACCGGAGCTGGCCGGCGGCGGCCGACCCGGCGAGTGGAAGGTCGTCGAGGTGGAGATGCCCTCGGCCCTCGAGCCGCTCTCGCCACAGGCCAGACCCCTCAACCGCAAGCCGGCGCTGGCGCAGACGGCTCCCAGCGCGGAGGACGAGCGCTTCCCGATGCTCATCCACACCGCCGAGCGCTACGGCGACTTCACCTTCACGGCGAGGTTCCGGATCGAGGGCGGCGCCTTCGAGCAGATCGCCGGGCTGGTGTTCCGCCACCAGGACCCGAAGAACTTCTACGTGGTGCGCGCCAGCGCGCTGGGCGGCAACCTCCGGTTCTACAAGTTCGTCGACGGCGAGCGCTCGGCGCCGATCGGGCCGGCGGTGCCCTTCCGCAAGGGCGAGTGGTACGAACTGTCCGTCCGGGCCGAGGGCAACCAGATCGAGGTGTTCCTCAACGGCACCAACGCCCTGCCCACCCTGACCGACAACTCGTTCAACGCGGGCCACATCGGCTTCATCACCAAGTCGGACACCACGGCGGTGTTCTCGGATGCCGGCATCCGCTTCCGCCCCCTTGAGACGCTGGCGGCCTCGCTGGTCCGGCAGACCCTCGAGCAGCAGTCCCGGTTGCTGGATCTCCGGCTCTACGGGCCGTCCGGCCCGGGCGGTGCACTGCGGTGCCTCGCGGCCAAGAACCCGGCGGATGTCGGCAGGGAACCTTCCGGGGAGACCGTCCGGAAGGTCCTCCTCGAGAATCAGGTCTACTACGGCAAGACTCCCCAGGCGGCCGTGGTCACGGCACCGCTCCACGACCGCAATGGCGACGTGGTCGGCGTGATGGAGTTCCACCTCAAGCCCTTCGCAGGCCAGATCGAGTCCACGACCGTTGCGCGCGTCCTGCCAACCCTCAAGAAGCTCGAATCGGGAATCACGGGGACCCGGGGACTGACCGACTGAGGGTCTGTCCGCGCACGGGCGCACAAGCGCCGACGGGCGAACCGTCCCACGGGCCGCGGACATCGCGCCCGGCGGCGATCCCTGCTTCCATCCCTCCCATGCGCACGACGGCGGCCGTCGATCTGAATTGCGACCTGGGCGAGGGGGAGCCCTGGACGCGGACCCGGGCACTGCTGAGGCAGGTTTCCTCGGCGAATGTGGCCTGCGGCGGACATGCCGGGGACGCGCCCACGATGGAGCGGGTGGTGGTCGAGGCCCGGACACTGGGAGTGCGCCTCGGAGCCCACCCCGGGGTCGCCGGCGCCTTCGGCCGGGGCGAGGTGACGCTGTCCCCCGGCCAACTACGGATCCTCGTGCTGCATCAGGCCGGCGCGCTGGAAACCGTGGCCCGGCGGCATGGCGGCCGGTTGCACCACCTCAAGCTGCACGGCGCGCTGTACCACGCGGTGGAGCAGGACGAATCCCTCGGCCGGGCCTATGTCGAGGCGGTGGCGCGGTGGTTCCCGAAGGCGAGGATCTTCGCCCGCGCCGGGGGCCGCGTGCTGGAGCTGGCCCGGGAGGCCGGGGTCGACGCCTGGGCCGAGGGCTTCATCGACCGGGCCTACCACGCGGACGGCCGGCTCGTGGCCCGGGACCGGGACGGGGCGCTGTTGACCGGGAGGCGGGAGATCCTCGCGCGGCTGCGGGACTGGCGCCGGACCGGCCGATGGCAAAGCCTGGAGGGCCCGTGGGTCACCGTGGCCGCCCGTACGCTCTGCCTGCATGGCGACACGCCCGGGGCGCCGGCACTGGCCCGGGCCCTGCGCCGGGAACTGGACCACCAAAGGCCGTCCACCCGGCGCTACCAGACCCCGGCGGACCCCTCGCCACGCGGATCGGCCGCGGCGGACCATTGACCGCGGGCATCCCGGCCCACGGCCTGCGCCGAGCCGATCGACGCCTCCGCGGCCACCGTGTGCCCGCGCCGCTTCAACCCGTCGATCACCTCCTGGCCCCAGGCCCGTTCCACATGGAGTTCGTCGGGCTTCCACTGATGGTGGAGACGCGGGGCGGCCAGGGCCTCGCGGGGCGGTTTCCTGAAGTCGATGGTCCGCAGAATGGCCAGGAGGGTCTGAGAGATGATGGTCGGTCCGCCCGCCGCCCCCACGCTCAGGATCGGACGCCCGTCGCGGAGCACGAGCGTGGGACTCATGCTCGAGAGCGGCCGCTTGCGGGCCTCGATGGCGTTGGCCTCGGCTCCCACCAGGCCGAAGAAGTTCGGAACCCCCGGCTGCGCCGAGAAATCGTCCATGTGGTTGTTGAGCAGGATGCCCGTGCCCGGGACGACGACCTTGCTGCCGAAACTCGTGTTGAGCGAGGCGGTGCAGGCCACCCAGTTGCCCTCGGTGTCGGCGGTGGAGAAGTGCGTGGTGTGACGATTGCGCTCGCGGGTGAACCACTCGCGATCGGCCCCGGGCGGAGTGCCCGCCGAGGCAACCACCGAAGCGCGATCGGTCCGGATCCGCCGCGCGAGTCCGGCCGCGTATTCCTTGGACACCAACCCCTTGGGCACGCGCGCGAAATCAGGGTCCCCCAGCCAGCGGGCGCGGTCGGCGAAGGCCAGCTTCATCGCCTCGGCCACGACATGGGCGAACTCGGGCGACCCGTCGCCCATGGCCACGAGGTCGAAGTGCTCGAGGATGTTGAGGATCTCCAAGACATGGACTCCGCCGGAGCTGGGCGGCGGGAAGCTCACGATCTCGTGACCCCGGTAGGTGCCCCGGACCGGTTCGCGCGGCACGACCTCGTAGCGGGCGAAGTCGGCCTCGGTCACCAGGCCGCCATGGGCCCGCATCCACTCGGCCGTCCGCCGTGCGAAGTCGCCCCGGTAGAACCAGGCCACGCCGTTCGTGGCCATCTGGCGGTACGACCGGGCGAGGTCGGACTGGCGCAGCAGGTCGCCCGCCGACGGCGTCGCCGGGAGGCCCTTGAGGAAGATCGCCTCGCTATCGGGGAAGAGCGCCAGGCCTGGACGCGTCTCCGCCAGGCGTCCGACGTAGTGGCGGTCGACGCGGAACCCCGTCTCGGCGACCCGAGCGGCCGCCTCGAGGAGCCGGCCCAAGGGCAGACGCCCGTGGTGGGTGCTGGCATGGGCCAGCGTGGCGAACTCGCCGGGAATGCCCACCGACAAGGCGCCATCCTGGCTGAGACGGGGGTCGGCCTTGCCCCCGCGCAGGAAGAGGTCGCGCGTGGCCGCCGCCGGGGCCATCTCGCGGCCGTCGAGGGTGATCAACCGCCCGTCGGCCAGGCGCAGGGTCATGAAGCACCCGCCGCCAAGGCCCGAGTTGTGGCCGTCGACGATGCCGAGGGTCAGGGCGCAGGCGATGGCCGCATCGACGGCGTTGCCCCCGTCGCGAAAGGCCTGCAGGCCAGCCTCGGTGGCCACCGGGTTCACGGTCGCAACCAGGCCTTTTCGAGGCGACGAGGGTTCGGCAGCGGCGAGGGGCAGGGCCCAGAGCGCCCCGAGCACGAGGATCCGCAAGAGATCGAACCGCAGGAGGGTCATGCCCGCAGCCTGTGCCAGGCCACGCTGCAAGGGAAGGCCTGAGAGCCTGTCTGAGCCGATCCGTCGTGCCGTGGGCATGCGCCCGCCTCGGAACTGGGCGGTTGATTTCCCGGCTGGCTCGGGTTCCATCGAAGTCATGTCCCCCGGCGGAGCCCAAAACCCCCGACGAGCCTTCACGCTCATCGAACTGCTGGTGGTCATCGCCATCATCGCGATCCTGGCGGGCATGCTCCTGCCGGCGCTGGCCAAGGCCAAGGAGAAGGGGCGCAAGACCTCCTGCTACAACAACCTTCGCCAGATGGGCCTGGCGATGCTGATGTATGCCGACGATCATCAGGGACGAATCCCCCGGGGCAACGAGCCCTACTGGTGGCAGATGTACATCCCGAGCCTCGGAGGCACGGCCCCGGCACGGGACCAGTACGGCCGGATCAAGGTGTACACCTGCCCGAGCTACCCCAACAAACGGCAGGTGATGTGCTACGTGGTGAACGCCTGGCAGTTCAGCAGCCCGCGCGACACCGTCGGCACCGAGGTCACCGGCGCGGTGAACCTCCAGCGCGTGCAGAGCCCGTCGGACACCATCTACTTCGCCGACAACGAGAGCGGTGCCTGGCGGCCGGTCTTCACCGTGACCAACGTCCTCGGCAGCGTGGACCTCAACGACGTGTGGACCCCGGCGCACCTGCCCTACGGGTCGACGGGGCGGACGCTCAGCGGCGAACGACGGGTCGCGGCCAAGCGGCACGGAGAAGGACCCAACCTGCTGTTCTTCGATGGCCACGCCGGGTGGAAAAACGGGCGCGCCATCACGGTCGACGACTGGCGCGAGCAGCGGTTCTGAAGGGATGGCAAGGGTCCGCGCCGCTTCTTCCGGCGCACGCCAAGGGCACGACTTGTCCCCGGCACCGATCCGGCCCACTCTCGTGAGTCTTACCCACTGGACTCCTTCCATGATCCCGCACGCATCGCCTCCTGGACCCGGGATTTCCCCGGTGGAGGTCCGGTCCGTGCCCGGACGCTGGGTGGCCCAGGGCCTCGCGCTGGTGGCTCTGGGCCTGCAGGTGTCGGCCGAACCGGTCCGCTTCAACCGGGATGTGCGGCCGATCCTCGCCGACCGTTGCTTCGCCTGCCACGGGTTCGACGCGACCACGCGCAAGGCGGGCCTGCGGCTGGACGTGCGCGAGGAGGCTCTCCGGCCAGCCAAATCCGGGGCGGTGGCCATCGTGCCGGGCGCCTCCGCCTCCAGTGAACTCCTGCGCCGCATCGACTCGGAGGATCCCGGGGAACGCATGCCTCCGGCACGCGATCATGCCGCCCTGCCGAGGGCCCAGCGGGAAGTGCTCCGCCGGTGGATTGACGAGGGGGCCGCCTACGAGGCGCATTGGGCCTTCGTGGCGCCGGTCCGCCCGACGCCGCCTGGGGTCCGGGGCGCCGACTGGGTGCGCAACCCGATCGACCGGTTCATCCTGCAACGCCTCGAACAGTCCGCGCTCCCGCCGTCGCCCGAGGCGCCGCCCGAGGTCCTGTTCCGCCGAATGACCCTCGACCTGACCGGCCTGCCGCCCACCCCGGACGAGGTGCGTGAGTTCCTGCGCGACCCGTCACCCGGGGCCTACGAGCGTTGGGTGGACCGGCGACTGGCCTCGCCGCGCTGGGGCGAGCGCATGGCGCAGGACTGGCTCGACGTGGCACGTTTTGCCGACAGCAACGGCTACCAGGTGGACCGCGACCGGGAACTGTGGGCCTGGCGCGACTGGGTGGTCCGGGCCTTCAACCGGAACTTGCCCTTCGACCAGTTCACGGTGGAACAGCTGGCCGGGGATCTCCTGCCCTCGCCGACCCTTGACCAGCGGATCGCCACCGGGTTCCACCGGAACCACCTGATCAACGAGGAGGGCGGGATCATCCCCGAGGAGTTCCTCGCCGAATACTGCTTCGACCGGGTGGAGACGACGGCGACGGCCTGGCTCGGCCTGACCTTCACCTGCGCGCGCTGCCACGACCACAAGTTCGATCCGGTGAGCCAGCGCGACTACTACGGGCTTTACGCGTTCTTCCACAACGTCACCGAGAAGGGCGTCGGCGACTACGGGGCTTCGATCCGCAAGAACACGCCGCCCATGCTCCAGTTGCCCACCGGGGACCAGCGTTCCCGACTGGAGCGTCTGCGGCGGGAACTCGGGGACGAGGAGGCCGGGGTGGCGCGGCTCCGCACCCGGATCATCGCCGACCCGTCCGAGTGGGTCACGGCGGCGCGATCCCGCCCGGCGACCTGGACCCGGATTGCCGCCGGGCCGATCCCCCTGCCCGTCCGCCGGGAGACCGCCCTGCCCCTGCACGTCCGCATCACAGGCCCGGTGACGGCGATCCGCCTGACGTGGCGACCGGAGGGAACCGGCGGGTCGGAGCGGCCCAGGAGGATCGCGCTGTCGGACCTTCGACTGCGCAGGCTGGGCCGGGACACCCCCGTGACACTCCGCGCCCGGGCGACCCCGGGCACGCGTGTCGGCGATTTCCTCGCGCCGGCCCTCGACCCGCGGCCCGACACCGCCACGACGATCGACTGGAGCGCCGAGCCCGTGGTCCGCTTGGTCGTGCTGGCCGGGGTCGCACCCGGGGAAACGGTGGATGGTCCGCTGGAACTCGAGGTGACGTACCGCGACTTGGACGGCACCTCGGCGGCGGCGCTGGAGGTCGAGACCACCGGCGATCCGGCCGACCGGATCCCGACCCCTGCGGTGGCCGACGTGCTTGCCGCTTCCGGGACGGACCGGACGCCGGAGCAACTCCGCCGGATCGAGGAGTTCCGGCTCGATTCCGACGAGGAATTCCGAAGCGCGGAGGCCCGGATCCGGCGACTCCGGCAGGATGTGGAGTCCCTGGACCAGTCGATCCCCGTCACCCTGGTCATGGAGGAGGCGGGCGAGCCACGCCCCACCCACGTGCTGATGCGGGGCGCCTACGACCGCAAGGGCGAGCGGGTCGGACCCGCCTCCCCGGCCGCGCTTCCGCCGATGCCTGCGGGCCGCCGCCCGGACCGCCCCGATCGGCTCGACCTCGCCCGCTGGCTGGTGAGCCCGGAAAACCCCCTGCCGGCGCGGGTGGTCATGAACCGCTGGTGGCAAGGTCTCCTCGGGACGGGACTGGTCCGCACCACCGAGGATTTCGGAACGCAGGGCGAAGCCCCCAGCCATCCCGAGCTGCTCGACTGGTTGGCCCGGGAATTCATCGAGTCGGGCTGGGACCAGAAGCGCATGGTGAGGCTGCTGGTCACCAGCGCCACCTACCGGCAGGCCTCGCGGGTGCGGCCCGAGGCGCTCGCCCGGGATCCCGACAACCGCCTGCTCTCCCGCAGTCCGCGCCTCAGGTGGTCGGCCGAGATCCTCCGGGACCAGGCGCTGTCGGCGTCGGGCCTGCTGGTCGAGACCATCGGCGGACCGTCGGTCAAGCCCTACCATCCCCCGGGGCTCTACGAGCAGGTGGTCGCCGGTTCGTCGGCCAACACCTACGAGCAGGACCACGGCCCGGCCCTCTACCGGCGCACCCTGTACACCTACTGGAAGCGCTCGGTGCCCAACCCGGCCCTGCTGCTCTTCGACCGGCCGTTCCGCGAGACCTGCGTGACCCGGCGATCCCGGACCAGCACGCCCCTGCAGGCGCTGAACCTGCTCAACGACCCCACCTACGTCGAGGCCGCCCGGAACCTCGCCCAGCGATCGATGCACGAACACGCCGACCCCGGCCGTCGACTGGAATCGGCCTTCCTGCGGGTGGTCGGGCGGTACCCCTCGTCACAGGAAGTCCAGGTGCTCCTCGGGGGCCTCGAGCGGACGAGGAAGGCCTTCGCGGGCGACCCCGGGGCGGCCTCCGCCCTGCTGGCCGTGGGCGAGTCGCAGGCCGAACCCTCGCTCAACCCGGTCGAACTAGCCTCGTGGACCCTCGCCGTGGGCACCCTGCTCAACCTCGAGGAGACCCTCACCCGGCAATAGCCCATGACCCCGAACCCTCCCCGCCCCGTGGGCGCGCGCCGGCAGTTCCTCGGCCAGGCTGGCGCCACGCTCGGTGCCGCCGCGCTGGCGTCGCTGCTGGGCCCGGGGGCACGCTCGGCGGTTCCGGCCCTGCCCGCACCGAAGGGGATCCTGCTTCCCCGCGCGCGCCGCATCATCTACCTCACCCAGGCCGGGGCGCCGTCGCACCTCGACCTCTTCGATCCCAAGCCCGGGTTGAACGCCCGATTCCGGGAAGACCTGCCCGATTCGATCCGCGGCACGCAGCGGCTCACCGGCATGACCTCGGGGCAGAAGCATTTCCCCATCGCCCCGAGCCCGTTCGCCTTCCGGCCCGCCGGACGCTCGGGCCTGATGCTCAGCGAACTCCTGCCCTACACCGCCCGCGTCGCCGACGAACTGTGCCTGGTCCGATCGATGCACACCGAGGCCATCAACCACGATCCGGCCATGACCCTGCTCCAGACCGGACACCAGCAGGCCGGCCGCCCCTCGATGGGGTCGTGGCTGTCCTATGGCCTGGGCAGCGAGAACCGCGACCTGCCCACCTTCGTGGTGATGATCTCCCGGCCCAGCGGGCCGACCAACGCCCAGCCCCTGCACGAGCGGATGTGGGGGGCGGGCTTCCTGCCGTCGCATCATCAGGGGGTGCGGTTCAGCCCGGGCAAGGATCCGGTGCTCTTCCTCAGCGATCCGGCCGGGGTCAGCCGTGGGCTGCGGCGGGGAATGCTCGACGACCTCGACCGGTTGAACCGGATCAACTTCGAGGAATACCAGGATCCGGAGATCCAGACCCGCATCCGCCACTACGAACTGGCCTTCCGCATGCAGGCTTCCGTGCCCGAGCTCACCGACCTGTCCGGGGAGCCGGCCGCGACCTTCGATCTCTACGGTCCGGAGTCCCGCAAGCCGGGCAGCTTCGCGGCCAACTGCATCCTCGCCCGCCGATTGTCTGAGCGCGGGGTCCGCTTCGTGCAGCTCTATCACCGGGGCTGGGACCAGCATGACAACCTGCCATCGGGCATCCGTCACCAGGCCTACGACACCGACCAGGCCTCCGCGGCGCTGATCACCGACCTGCGCCAGCGGGGGCTGCTCGAGGACACGCTGGTCGTCTGGGCCGGCGAGTTCGGCCGGACCGTCTTCAGCCAGGGTGCGCTCACGGCGACCAACTTCGGCCGGGACCACCATCCCCGCTGCTACAGCGTCTGGCTGGCCGGCGGCGGCATCCAGGGCGGGATCTCCCACGGGGAGACCGACGACTTCGGCTACAACGTGGCCCGCGATCCGGTGCACATCCACGACCTGAACGCGACCCTGCTGCACTGCCTCGGCATCGACCATGAGCGCCTGACTTTCCGGCATCAGGGTCGCGACTACCGCCTGACGGACATCCACGGGAACGTCGTGTCGGCACTGCTGGCCTGAGCCGGGATGGACCGGCCGGGGTTCTCAGCCCGTCGGGACAGGGGCCCATCGATCCAGAAGCCCGGGGCCCGGGGCCCCGATCACCGGCCTTCCGAGAGGCAGTAGAGGCTCTGCCGGCCCCGCAGGAACAATTGCCCGCCAACGATCGCCGGGGAGGCGTCGAAGCCGTCGTCGAGTCGGTTGACCGCCAGCACCTCCAACCGTGGGCCCTGACGCAGCACCGCCGTGTTGCCGTCGCGCCCGACCACGTAGACCCGGCCGTCGGCCGCCACCGGCGAGGCGTACACCCCGTTGAGCCCGTCCAACCGCTCGGCTTCGAAGCGGGCCTTGCCGGAGGCCGCATCGAAGGCCGAGAGCAGGGCGCTGTTGTTCGAGAGGAAGTAGAGCGAGTCGCCCACCAGGAGCGGGGACGGGACGTAGGGCGTGCTCTTGGCATGCGACCAGACGATGCCGTCGGTGCCACCCAGGTCCCCGGATCGGTCCAACCGGATGGACTGCAGGGCGTTGCCGCGGTAGCCGCTCATGACAAAGACGCGGTCGCCCCCGGCGACCGCCGAGGGGATGGCGTTGACCGTCTGCCCGGCGCACTCCCAGAGCAGGCGGCCATCCTGCAGATCGTAGCTGCGGACCTTGTTGGTGCCATTGACGATCACCTGCTTGCGGCCGCCGTGGGAGACGATGAGAGGCGTGCACCACCCGGTGGGCTCGTCGCGGGTCTGGCGCCAGAGTTCGCGGCCATCCCGCTTGTCGAGGGCCACGATGAAGTCGTCGCCCTCGTGGTCCCACAACACCACCACGGTGTTGCCATGGAGGGCCGGGGAACTGCCCTCGCCGAAGCTGTTGCGGGTGCGCATGTCGCCCAGGTCCTTCTGCCACAGCAGCCTGCCCTTGAGGTCGTAGCCGTAGAGACCGAAGGAGCCGAAGGAGACGATGAGGTGCCTGCCGTCGGTGACCGGCGAGGCCGAGGCGAACCCGTGGTCCTTGTGGTGGCCCTCATGGGGCAATTGGGTGCGCGGGGAATGGGTCCAACGCTGCCTGCCGGTCTTGCGGTCGAGGCTCATCACCGTGAACTGCTGCGCCCGGGTCGGGCGGTCGACCATGCCCCCGCCACCCCCGCCACCCCCACCGGGGCCGCCACGGCCGCCCCCAGCCCCCCCGCGGCGCGGCCGGTCGGACCGCTCCGGGCCAGCGGATCCCGCTCCGGACTCCTCGGCGGTCGCCTCGGGCCCCGTGGGGATCGCCGTGAGCAGGAAGACCTGATCGCCCCAGACGATGGGCGTGGAGGTGCCCCGACCGGGGATCTCCACCTTCCACTGGAGGTGGTTCGTCTCGCTCCATCGGATCGGGGGCCGCCCGTCCAGGGAGACCCCGTTGGCCTGGGGGCCGCGCCATCCCGGCCACGGGGCCGGGGCGGCCGAGACAGGTGGAATCCAACCACTCCAGAGGCAACAGGACAGGAGGGCGATCCGCAGGAAGCTTGGGTTCATGGGCTCTCAAGATGACTCCCCGGTCCAGGTCAGGTTACAAGCCCGGACCGCCCCCTCCGCTCCCTGTGCCCCAGGGCCCGACCGCGGGAATCACTTCGCGCCGGCCGAGATCCAGCCCTCCTTGTGGGCCGTCCACAGCACCGCGTTCTTGAGCAACTGCTGGTAGGCGGCATGCCCGTGGGCGATGCCGTCATGTCCCAGCGTGATGCCGGCGATGCGGGCCTTAGGATGCTTCACCACGAAGACCTGCGGGAAGTCCTTGTTCTTGGCCTTGGAATGGGCGGTGGCCAGCACCTGGATGGGCGTGCCCGCCGCGTCGGCCTCGAAGTAGTAGAGCTCGTCGCTGAGCTTGAAGCGCTCGGGCACGCCCTGCATCAGCGGGTGCTTCACGCCTGAGGCCGCGACCTCGAACTCGCCATAAGCGTCATGACCACGGGAACCGCCACCGGCCAGCTCCCGGTTGTAGGCGGGCCAATTGGCCCAGTTGTACCAGAGGCCGGGGTGCAGCAACACGAGGCCCTTGCCCGCCGCCGCATGGGCGGCGATGGCCTCGCGCACCGCCGGATCAGGAAAGGCCTTGTTGGCGCTGATGAGCAGGATGTCCGCAGACGTCACGGCTTCGACCGTGACATCCTGGGGCTCCCGGTAATTGGCCGAGATGCGGCCCGAGCCGTTGAGCAGCGCCACATCCGCGAGGTTGAACCAGCGGTTGTAGTCGTGCGAGGCGCCGCCACCGATGAGCAGCGTCTTGATGCCGTCGCCCCATTTGAGCGGCGCGGCGACCGGCTCGGCCTGCGCCTGCTCGGGCCCCGCCGGGGCCCCCAGCTCGGCCGTGATGGCGAAGAGCGTCGGGGCGACCTCGTTGTCATAGCTCTCGAGCACCAGCTTCTGGATCACGCCGGGCTGGGTGATGTTCTTGGAGAGCCAGCGGATCTGGCCGGGACCCTTGGTCCAGCTCGGCAGGCCCTTCGAGCCGGTCACATCGGGCCGGCCGCGGTAGTCGGCGACCTCCACGCCGTTCTTCAGGACGATCTCCTGGGTCGCACCGCCCTCGAACACCGCCGTGATCTTGAGCGCGTTGATCTTCTCGCCGACGGCCGGATACCCCCAGCCCGCCACGCCGCCCAGGAGGTGCAGCTTGGAGGCCGCCACACCGACCTTCAACTCCACCCGCTTGGGCAGGTTCTTGCGCGACCAGGAATCGGATGCGCCGCCCTTGAGGACCACCACGTTGGCCACGGCCTTCTCCGGGCTGATCACATCGAAGGGGATGTCCTCGACGCGCTTGAGCCCGTAGCTGCGGAAGGTCACGGTGTCGTCCTCCTGCTCCGGCGTGATGTAGAGGCCGCGACCGCTGTTGGCGGTGAAGGCGCCGCCCAGGTCGAGGATGCGGAAACGGGTGTCGTCGACCGTCATGTAGGCGAGCAGATCCCGGAGGGCCGCCGCGCCCAGCGCGTCGAAGCCCTCGGGCATGAGCGAACGGCCCGTGGACTTGCGGTTGGCGATGTCGGACACACGCAGGGTGTGGTCGGAGGAGGCGTCGCGCAGGACCAGTTCCGAGGCGTTCTCACGCTCGATGATGCCGTCGAACTGGTCGCCCGACTTGGTCTCGACGCTGATGCTGATGAAGTTGGGCTCGACCACGCGGTTCGGGTCCACGATGTGGATCAGCAGGTCGGCGGCACCGTGGGCGCCCATGCCGTTGAGGTTCGGGGCCAGGTTGCGTCCCTCGCCTTTGTAGATGTGGCAGCCGGCACAGTTCGCGGTGAAGACCTTCTTGCCGTTGGCCACATCACCGGGCTTCTCCACCTCGGGGCGCAGCTTGGCGATGAGGGCGTCCTTCTCCTTGGCCTCGGGGCCCTTCAGGTCGTCGATGATCTGCGTGGCGCGGGCGGCGATCTTGGCGTCACCATGGGTGCGCAGGCGGTGCAGCCGGGCGGGCCCCAGCAGCACCACGTCGATCTTGCGGGTGGCCAGCGCCTCGATGAACGCAGCCGACGAGTCGGCGCGCTTGAGCACCTGCGCGAAGGCCGTCTCCAGTTGACCCGGAGGCAACTGGGCGAACCGCTCGACCAGGGCCATTCCTCCCTCGGGCGCGGAACCCAGAGCCTCGATGAGCGACTTCTGGAGGCCCGGGCTGATGGCGGGGGTGACCAGCGAGGCGACCGACGGGATCACCGACGGCTCGATGTCACGGACACCGATGAGGTTGGCCGCGATCTGGCCGCGTGAGGCGTCCGGGATCGACGCGTCGCGGATCTGGGCCGAGGCGGCCTGGATGGCGGGCTTGAGCTCGGCCGACAGGGCCGGGGCCGCCTTCCAGCGTGCCACGAGCGGCAACACCGAACCGGCGGTGTGCCCCGAGGCCAGGAGCGACTTCAGGGCGCCGAGGTTGGCCGCATCGAGTTCCGGCTGCAGGCGGGCCTCGAGGGCGGAGGACAGCGCCTCGAGGGCGGCGGCCTTGAGCCCGTCGGTGGCGGCAGGCTGGCGGGCGAGCAACTGCACCATCCGGCCGGCCAGGGCGGCATCCCGGCGATTGGCCACCAGGCGGGCCAGGTGCGGAACGTAACCGGCGACGAAGGCCGGATCCTTGGCGGCAAAGACCGCCTCGAGGAAGAGCAGCGGATCCTTGTCGGCGGCCCCGACCGCGGCGGACTCGAGCCAGCGGTCCTTGAGGTTGGGCCAGGCGGCCACCACGGCGTCGGCCAACGCCCGGGAGGGCGGGAGCGAACCCGCGGACATCAGGGCGTTGATGCGCACGCGGCCATCGGGGTCGGAGAGGCGGTCGATCACGGCCTTCTCGGTCGTCTTGACCGGGTCGGAGTCGTTGGAGCGCAGGTTGGACGGATTGGCGGCAAGCTCAGTGGCGACGCGCAGGGCGTTCTTGCGAACCCACGCCGAGGGATCGTTCAGCACCGCGGCGGCGGCCTCGTCCTGCCAGGGAACCGGCCCGTGCGAGGCGGCTACGCGGTAGAGCCAGAGGGCCTGGATGCGGGCCTCGGCCGGGGCCGAGGTATCGCCGATCAAGCTGCCAAGGCCCTCCAGCGCCGAGGCCAGCAGGGCGGGCTGCTCGATGAGCAGGCGGTTGGCCGTGGAGCGGACCCAGCCGTTGGGGTGGCTCAGGGCGGTGACCAGGGTTTCCGCGTCGTTGCGGTCGAGCCTGGCGGTCGGCAAGGCCTTGGCTTCCTGGTGCTGGATGCGCCAGATGCGGGTAAAGTGGTGGTCGCGGTCGGGACGCGCGGCGGCGTTTCGGGCACCGTGGGCCGGTCCGCGGGTGTCGTTGTGGACGGCGATCTGGTTGTAGAGGTCGACCAGGTAGATGGCCCCGTCGGGACCGACACGGCTGTGGATCGGGCGGAACCAGTAGTCGGTGCTCGCGAGGAACTCGGTCTGCTTCCGGCCGTCCTCCTTGCGGCCCTGGTAGGTGGGGCCCTTCGGGTCGAGGAACTCGTGGTGGAAGAGCTGGCGGGTGGCCTCGCCCATGAAGAACGAATACCGCTCGGTGGCCGCCCACTTGGCCGGCCAGGCGCCGCCGTCGTAGATGGTCGCGCCCGCGGCCGCGGTCCAGGCGCCCACCCAGTCGATCTGCACGTAGGGCTGACGCTTCTCCTCGAAGGCCGGGTAGATCTTGTTCTCCTCGATGACGTTGAGGAACGACTTCATGCCCCCGACCTGGCCGCGGGCCAGGATCCTCTCGGGGATCACCACGTGGCAGATGGGCTCACCGCAGGTGGCCGTGGTGAAGAGGATCTCGTTGTCGGGGGCGATCTCGCAGCCCCAGGTGTTGCAGCCGCCGGCGGCGATCTGCTCCACGGCCGACCCGTCGGGCTTGAAGCGGTAGATGCCCGCGGCGATGTCGCCGAAGTCCTTGGATCCGTCGCCCGACTTCACGCGGCCGCGGGTGTAGCCGACCGATCCGTAGATCCAGCCGTCCATGCCCCAGCGGAAGTTGCTGATGACCGCGTGGGTGTCGAAGGTGCCCCAGCCGGTGTACAGGGTCTCGACCTTGTCGGCCCGGCCGTCGCCGTTGGTGTCGCGGATCCACAGAATGTCCGGAGCCTGCGCCACGATCACGCCGTCCTTCCAGAACACCAGCGAGGTGGGCAGCTCGAGGCCGTCGGCGAAGAGGGTGCGCTGGTCGGCCACGCCGTCGCCATTGGTGTCCTCGAGGATGGAGATGCGGTCCAGCGGCTTGCGCGGCTGCTTGCCGCCGACCGGGAAGGCGGCGGGATTCTGGGCGCGGTTCCAGTAGGCCTTGAAGTCGTTCTTGTTCACGTCGCGACCGCCTGGGTACTCGGGCGTCTCGACCACCCACAGGCGGCCCTTCTCGTCCCAGTCCATGGACATGATCTTCTCGGCCACGTTCTCGTCGGCCGTGAGCGAGACCTTGAACTCGGGATGCGTCTGGAAGGTCTTGACCGCCTCGGCCGCGGGCTTCGGGCCGCCGGCCGGGTACTTGAGCGAGGCGAGCTCCTCGGGCCTGCAGAACTCGTCGGCGTCGGCGCGCTTGCCGGCCCAGGCGATGCCGCGCAGCAGGATGGCCCGGTAGTGCGGCGTGTTGAACGAGTCGTATTCGTGGCCCGGGATGCTGACGAAGGCGCGGTACGGGGCCTTGCCCTCGGGCAGCGTCTTCTCGTAGGTCCACAGCTGCGGCCAGATGTTGAAGACATCGACGAAGCTCTGGGCCAGGACGTTCACATCCTCGGCCATGTCGAGGCGGTTGTAGACCTCGTCCTTCCAGTCGAAGTTAGACACGCCCTTCACGATCGGGTGCTCGGGGTTGACGAAGTAGACCCCGACGTTGCCCTCATGCCACTGGGTCTTCTTGTCGCCGTCCCAGCGCCAGGCACCACCGATGATCTTCTTGCACCACTCGTGCTGGTCGCCGCTGACCACGCCGTCGTGGACCACCACCACGCCGCCGCCGCGCGCCAGGAAGTGCTCGAAGCGGGCCCGCTCGTCGCCGGTGATCTTCATGCCGTCGGCGGCGTAGATCACCAGCACGTCGGTGGCCTCGAGCTGGGCCGCCGTGGGGAATTCCATGGCACCGCTGGCGGTGACCCCACGTTCAGTGAGGAGCTTGGCCCATTCGCCCAGGAATCGGGGATGGTCGTGCTGGTCTGGGCCGTGGGTCTTGACGCCGCCGCGGATGAACACGCGGAGCGGGGCGGCATGGAGTCCGAGGGTGAGCGCCAACAAGGCCCACATCGGCAGGAGGTATCTCAGGAACGGTTTCATGGCTTCGATCAAGGAAACGCCGACCACGGACGCTGGATCCGGCGAGCGCATTCGGAAGGAGGATTGACCCTTCCGCAAGAGACGACGGCAAGGCTGAAGCCGGCGATTGGGAACGTTGACCTAGTCGGAGCCTACCGGATCGCCGGGAATTGCGCCATGCCTAGATGGCGGGCTGGCGTGGCAAGGTCCCGGGGTTGGCACCTCCCCCGCCCCGCGCCCCAGGGCGACCCATCGGTCTCGGGAATGCCCCGACGAAGCATTTGAAGCCCAGGCCGTCCCGGGCCACCATAACGGTCGTCCATGACCGATTGCTTCGAGTTGCTCCAAGAACCCCGACGCCCCTGGCTTGACCCCGACGCGCTGAAGGCGCGGTTTCTTGAGCGTTCGGCCGCGACGCACCCGGACCGGTTCCACGGGGCCCCCGAGGCCGAGAGGACCGCCGCCAACGCCCGTTCAGCGGAACTCAACGCCGCCTACAACACCCTCCGCGAGACCCGCGACCGGCTCTTCCACCTGTTGGAACTGGAGCGCGGGGCCCCGTCGCGGGACATCCAGCGCATCCCGGCGGGCACCATGGACCTCTTCGTGGAGATCGGGCACACCTGCCGCGATGCGGACGCCTTCCTGGCGGCCAACCCGGAAATCGAATCCCCGATGCTGCGCCTTCAGCGGATGCGCCAGGCGCTCGAGTGGAGCGATCGCCTGATGGGTCTCCAGCGGCAGGTCAACGCACGGCGCGAGGCGATCGAGGCGGACCTGAAGTCCATGAACGCGACCTGGGAGGTGACCCTGCCGCCGCCACCGTCGCCGGAGCGCCGCGAACGCCTGCCACTCGATGCGCTGGAGGAATCGGCGCGCGCCATGAGCTACGTGAGTCGCTGGACCTCGCAATTGCAGGAGCGCCTCGGGCACCTGGCCCGCTGAATCGCGGCGGCCGGCCGCCGAGGGGCTGCCCGGAACCCCTGGAGGGTTTCCGGCCATGTGAGCCTGTCTGAAGCCAGAATCTCAAGCCGGCCCGGCACCCGCCACCGGGCGGGCCATGACATGGTCATCCATCACGAAGCCTCCCCCGATGTCGTTCACCACCGAGCACTCGATGTCGAAACCCCGACGCCGGTAGCAGGCAATCGCGCGGGCGTTGGCCTTGTTGACGTTGAGGCGCACGCGCCGGCAGCCCAGGTCGGCGGCCGCGCGCAGCACGTGGTCGAGGAGCCGTCCGCCCAACCCCTGGCCTTGCACCTCGGGCAGCAGGTAGAGCTTGTGCAGGAAGAGCACCGGTCCCCCGGGCGCCGACCGGTCGCACGAGGTGGCCAGGTAACCGATCGGCACGCCGTCGCGGACGGGCCACTCGAACACCACGCCGGACCGGAGGTCCTCGCGCAGGCGTTTGAGGGAATACATCCGCTCGAGCATGTAGTCGATCTGCCCGGGCGACAGCATCTCCGCATAGGAGACGGGCCAGATGCGCTGGGCCAGGTCGCGGACCTGCGGAAGATCCGCCTCGCCGAGGCGCTCGACCGGGATCGGCAGGGGATCGCCGGAGCCGGCCGCCCCGGTCGCCGGGGGGTTCATGGTCGGACCTTGACGATCTCGACCCGGTTGGTCTGGGCCACGCCCAGTTCGAGCAACTCGGCGTTGACGAATAGATCGGTCCGCAGCGCCCGCTCGCCATCGATCGGGTAGGCCTTACGGGCCGCCGTGACATCAGACAGGGTGGCGATGTCGAGGGCCACGAGGTCGGCACCGAAGCGAAGTTCGTTGAGGGCGATGGTGTCGTGCAACCGGGCCTTGTCGTCACCCCGGACCTGCCCGACCAGCGCGTCGGTCACGCCGAAGGCCACCTTGGGCATGAGGTCGTCGAGGGCGCAGATCTCGGGCACGGCCTCCTCGGTTCGGCCCGGGTCGGACTCGAAGCGGTACATGTTGTCGACCGAGCCGAAGGCCAGCGACAGCAGGTGCCCGTAGATGCCGCCCGAATGGTGGGTGAGGATGGGAGTCACCGGGATGATGCGGGTCACCTCCTTGGTCAGGAGCCTCGAGACGTGGGAGCGCCTGCCGACGGCAAACCGGTCGCCCTTGCCGAACTCCAGATCACCAAACACCAACTTCCCCTGGACGGCCGACTCGTAGAACTGGAGGCCATCCCAACCGGCGTCGGTCGTGGCCACGCAGCGGATGCCCAACCGATCGGCCAGCGTCTGAAACCCGGATGCCTTGAGATCCCGGGCCTGCCGGTCCCAGATCACGATCTTCGAGGCGGATTGCCCGGATCGAATCAGGGAATCCACCAACGCCTCGACGACGGCCGGGCGGGTGCCGGTGAGCGCCCCGGGGGCCGAGAGCACCTTGAAACCCACCACGTCGGTGGGCTGGACCCAGACCCTCCAGGCGGCCGTGAGATTGGTCTTGCCCGACAGGGCCATGAGTCCGCGATCCACCAGACCCCGCACGATCGAGGGTTCCGGGATGAAGGCCGAGGTGGCCCGAGCATCGGAGACGGAATGGATGCGGGCCCTCGGGAGATCCTTCGACGCGGCCGAGACCGTGACCGGAGCGTTGGGTGCGGCCGTGGTCCCGTCTGTCGCCGCAGCCAACCCGTCGGGACCGAGCCCGACCAACAGCCCACCGAGGGCGCACTTGGACACAAGACGACGCATCGAACGCCCAGATCATGGCCCTTCCCGGGATGCGAGGCAAAGCACCGATGCAGCCCGTCCGAAGCGGACACCTGCCGGCTGCCGAAGTAGCGGTGGGTGCCGGAGCGGCACGGCGACGACGATTCGCCGACTTGCAGGCGAGGCTGGATTGAAGATTGCCCGAGGATCGCCCGCAGAATAGCCTCGCATCAGTTCCCAAAAGCATGGCCTCCCAAGGCGATTGTCCGCACCTGCGGCGGCGTCGGAAGGTCTTCACTCCGGGAGACCCTTGCCCGAAAAACCCGCCGACGACCGCCGCGGATCCCAGACACCTCCGCAGGCCACAGCGGATCCAGGAATCACCCATGCGAACCTCACAAAACCCTTCCGCCGGCTTCACTCTCATCGAATTGCTGGTCGTGATTGCGATCATCGCCATCCTCGCCGGCATGCTCCTTCCGGCCTTGGCCAAGGCCAAGGAACGGGGCAAACAGATCTCCTGCCTCAATAACCAACGACAGGTGGGTCTGGCCCTGACGCTCTACGAATCGGACCACCAGAGGCTCCCGCCGAAGGCCTCGCAGGTGTTGGACTTCATGAACCCGAAAGCCACCGGCTGGAAAAACAACTGCCTCTACGCGATCTCGACCTACCTGCAGGGGGACCTTCGATCCAGCTCCAAGGTCTACATCTGTTCGTCGGCCAAGAAGGCGGACCCGGCGGAGATCCGGCCGACGGCGGTGAGTGCCGCCAGCTACCTGCCGAACTCGGTCGTGATGGAGCTGCCGATGAGCGTCATCCCGAACCCCTCCGACACGATCTTCCTCCAGGAGTGCCTGTGGTTAGTGAGCTTCACCGCCCTGCGACCGGCCGTGGCATCGGACTTCGGCCTGGGGACCGCGACTCAGTACACCTATTGGCATGACGGAGACAGCGGCAAGAGCGAGCTCTACTCGAATGTGCACTCCTTCGGGGGCAACCTCGCCTTCGTGGATGGTCATGCGGAATACCGGAAGGCCAAGCAATTGCGCGCATGGCATTTCGGCCTCGCCGATGGAACGAGCGGCAAGGCCGAGGACACCCAGGCCCGCCCCAGCACCTCGATCTACCGGAGCGCCTTCAACAGCCCGTGAACCACCGGCGGGGAACCTCGGTCGCCGGAACAGGCACCGAATCGTGAGACGACTCCGGGAGCATCGCCCGTCCGGGAGCGCCCGAGGGTCAGGATGCCGCGAAAAGAAACGGGGCCGCCGACGCCGAAATGGATCGGCAAGGCATGTCGCGGGGCCGAGGAGGGAGTGGATGGGATAAAAAAACCGGGGCGCCAGTCAGAGGATGACCGTACGCCCCGGGGAATAATCAGAATCAGTTCAGTAGGACTTAGTGGAGATTCTGGGTTGTTGAACAACGACACCCCAGAAAACGAGCGATGCGTGAGTTTTGTGAGCCAACCGTCTCACGAGGGTGATACGGTTGTAAGACGGTGATTTCATTTTTGGTCAAACCATCCGAATTGACACGCTTGGTTCTACAACTCTTCGGATCCACAACTTTTCGGATTCTAGGCCCTTGGGAAATGAATTCCTATGAGTTCGAAAACCCTAAGGTCTAAATCCGTGGGATTGACCGTTCTGTTTTGAAGCTGTTTTCTTCGGCATTCGAATCTATGACCAATGAACCTTTCCGAATTCCTCGTAAAACAACCGTAACAGACCGATCACTGCGTGGCCGACCGGAATCAAATTATCTGATCCCGTCAAACCACGCTCCTAATTCTAAGCGTCAGGAATTCCAAGCACGACCAATTCCTAGCATCACCAACAGACTCAAGCACCAAAACTTCAGTCCCGTCGGAAAGAGACGCTGCGCAATCGCCTTGGAAAGCCTTCCAAGGTAACCCCTTCGGCAGCCTCCAAACTGAGTCTCTTTCCAGACTTTCTGTCAAACGCGGTACAAAGAACGACCTCAGGTTAGCCGAGTTCTCCGTTCCGTCAAGGGCCGACTTCATTTTTCGGCGGCGCCAAGCTCCCGGCGGTGATTTGGGTCCACTTGGTCCGGAGGCCGCACCTTGCGGGACTGACAACGGTGCCCGACTGGGCTTTCCTTGGGGGGAGCTCGATGTTCCTCCTCCCATGAACGCCCACGAGATCACCGCCTTCGCCCTGACCCTGCTGGTCATGCTCATCGGGTTCGCGGGGGCGATCCTGCCGGGGTTGCCCGGGACGCCGCTGATCGCGGTGGCGGCCCTGGCCCACCGGGGCTTTCTGGGGGATCGTGGAGCCTCGCTCTGGGTGCTGGTCACCCTCGTGGTCATGGCGGCCATCTCGTCGGCCTTGGATTTCGCGGCGGCCACCTACGGGGCCAAGCGCCTCGGAGCCACCTGGCGCGGGATGGCGGGTGCCCTCGTGGGCGGCCTGTTGGGATTGTGGTGGCCGCCGATCGGCTGGATCGCAGGCCCGTTGCTCGGGGCCATCGCCGGGGAATGGCTTGGCGGACGCCCTTGGAACGAGGCGGGCAACGCCGGTCTCGGGGCCGCGCTGGGCCTGATGGCGGGCACCGCCGTGAAGGTGGCCGGCGCCGGGGCCATGATCTGCCTCTGGGTCGTCCACATCCTGTGGAAGTCCTTCAACGCGGCTTGAACATCGGGCTGTCCGGGCGGCCATCCGACTCGAGGTAGGCCAGCAGGTCGAGCACGTCCTCGCGGGACCACGCCGAGAGCAACCCCTCGGGCATCGACGAGACCTTGGAGGCGGCCCGCGACCGGATCTGCCCGGGATCCACGGTGACCCTGCGGTCCGCGAGGGCGTCCACCAGGACGACGATCGCCGTGGGCGACTCCTCCAGCACCCGCCCGGTGACCTCCTGCCCGTCCTTGAGGCCGAAGGTGGTCGCCTGGTATTGCTCCGAGACCACCGCGCTCGGATCGACGATGGAGCGCCACAGGTCGGCCCGCGAATAGCGCTTCGACACCCCGGTCAACTCCGGGCCGGCCACGCCGCCGGCCCCTTGGAACCGGTGGCAGGCCGCACATTGGGACACGTGATACACCTGCTCCCCACGGGCGAAATTGCGCCCGGACAGGGGGCTCCCCAGGACATCGGCGAGGTCGTCGAACTTCCAGGTCCGGTTGCCCGAAGGCCGCCGCGCCGGTGCCGGGGTCGCCGGCGGCGTCGAAGCGCCCACGGCCGGGGGCGTCCCGGCCTTGCCGTTGAGGACCTGGGAAACCATCGCCTTGTCGGAGTCCGGCACGGCCGCAACGGCCCGCTGGCCGATGCGCTGCACCAGGGGTTCAAATCCGGAGCCGGTATTGGGTTGCTGGTCCACGTCGAGAAACCATCGGGAATAGGACGCCGGCAGGAAACCCAGTCCCGAGGGCCTCTGGCGGAACCAGGTGAAGTAACGCCGGCGCAGTTCCGGGGTCCAACCCGCCGTCATGCCCTGCAGCACGACCGTGTAGTGCAACTGTTCCTGCCAGGTCTTCGAGGCATCCCTCAGGTCGAGGATCTTCGGCACGGCCCCGCCATCGCCGAGGGCGACGAGCAGTTGGGAAAGCTCGCGGTTGCGTTCCCAATCTGCGGCCGGGAACTGCCGGCCCAGCTTCTCGATGGCCATCGGACGGATGGCCGTCGGGATGCCGTGCCGGGCAAACGCCACCTCGATGACACGCAGCTTGGTCAGGAACGCTCCGGCATCGAGGGAATCGAGCGGCCACCGGCCCAGCGCCTGGAGCAGGGCCACCTGCTGCTTGGCATCGCCACAGCGGGCCAGGGCCAGCAGGGCGGTGAGACCGATGCGGGGATCCTCCTCGGCCAGGGCCTTGTCGGCCCAGGCGGCCACAGGCTGGCTCTCCAGCGCGATCCGGGCGGCATGCCGGATCAGCGGGTCGGGAGAGCCCAGGCGGGACCAACCCGAGGCGATCCAGGCCGGATCCACCCGTCCATGGGCGGCCTCGAGACGGCGGCGCTCGGCACGGGCCTCGATGGCTTGGGGGGAGGAGGCCACGCCGGACGATGCCGGGGAGCCGCCGCCGACATGGGTCAACCGGTACAACCCGGACTGCGTGCCACGCCCTCCGGTGATGCAGTAGAGCGCCCCGTCCGGTCCGACCTCCAGATCGGTGAGGTTCATCGCCTGCCCCTTGAAGATCGTCTCCACCCGGCCGGTGTAACCGGCACCCCGCTCCTCTAGGTGCACGGCGATCAGGCGCCCGAAGACCCAGTCCAGGCCGAAGAGGGCCTTCTGGTACCGAAAGGAGAACGCCGTTCCGCTGCCGGCGCGCAACCCGGTCGGCGACCCGATGCCGACGTCCACGACCGGGGCAACCGAGTCGGCATAGTAGTCGGGCCATTTGCCGGAGCCTTCCCGGTATCCGTGGTCGGAGCCGCTGATGAGGTGCTGGATGCGCGAGGGTCGGTACCAGGGCGTGCCCCAGTCCCGCTCATGATCCGAGTCGAACCCGAAGAGTTCGCCGTCGCCATGGAAGGCGATGCCGTAGGCATTGCGCTGGCCGATCGCGAAGAGGCGGGCATCCCGGCCGTCCCGGTCGACGCTCAGCACGAACCCGCCCGGTGGCTTGCGCCCGGCGCCGAATCCGTTGACATCCTCCTGGCGGGGCATGGCGAGATCCTCGGCATAATGGGCGGCCGGCGAGTTCGTCGACAGGTCGGTCGGCACGTCGGTGAAGTTGCCGGCCACGGCGTAGATCCGGTCGTCCGGACCCTTGGCGAGGGCATGGGGACCGTGCTCTCCGGCACTACCCTTCCAACGGTGCAGCACCTCGGTGGATTCGTAGGTGCCGTCGCCATCGGCATCCCGGATCCGGTACAGGTGATACCCCTCGGGCCCGCGCCCGTTAAGGTAGAGGGACCCGAAGGCGTGGAGGATGCCCATGGCGCCCCCGACCTGCGTCTGCAGGCGCTCCATCTTCGCGATCCGGCCCTGGTCGAGGGTCAACCGGAGGAGGGGCTCCGACCCCTGCGGGCTGACGATCAGGCGTCCCTGGTCGTCCCGGGTCATCGAGATCCAGGAACCCTCACCCGGCCGGGCGCTGTGGACCAGTTCCAGGCGGAATCCCTCCTGGACCTGGATGGCATCGACCGGGGTGGCCACCGGATCGAGCGCGACGGGGCCCCAGGGAGCCGTTCCCGCCGGGCCGAGCAATTGCACGCGGGTCCAGCCCGACACCCCATCCGGAGAGGTCTCCCAGGTGCCGTCGCTGGACAGGTCCACCCGCGGCGCATCGCGCATCAGGAACTCGATCCGGGCGAGGATGCCGGCGCCGCCCGAGCGGTTGCTGGCGCGGATCTCGAGCACGTTCTCACCCCGGACCACCGACCGAATCTTGAAGCGCGAGGGTTTCTGCGAGGAGCTGTTGGCACCCAACCGCTGGCGGTTGATGGACACCTCCGCCTCGTCGTCGGCCGCGATCACCACCTCGCCACCCATGGCGCCCGGGGGCACGGTGAAGGTACGCCGGAAGAAGCGGGTCTCGTTCTCAGCGCCGGCCGGCCCCCAGATCCACTGCGGCACCGATTGGGCCCGTAGTCCACCAACCCCAAGGACGACCGAGATGACCAAGGCAAGGAACCGAAGGCTCATGCCGGAAATAGAACCCGTTCGCACCGCACAACGAAAGCCCGGAAACGACCCCGGTGCGACCGCCAACGGGTCACCCCACCCGACGGACCCAGGCCCGGGCGCCTCCCGGGGGGGGGCCGCGAAGGCCCCGAAAAAACCTCTGGCAGGCCGCCGTGCCGATGTCATGCTCGACTCGTTGGTTCTCCAGAGGACCCTTCAACCGCCGCAACGACGTGAGGGGGGCCCTCGTTCCGGGATGCCCAAAAGGCCGACCGGTAGAGGAGGATTAGTTTGGTTGTTTGGGTTAGGCGGGCGCCGCAAGGCGCCCGCTTTTTTCCCGCCCAAATGCGGCCGATGGAGATGCCCCGGCCCGAGGAAATGCCCCGCTTTGACCGCGACAGGCCGGGGTCCAGGCGCCTAGGCTCCCATCCACGATGCGACCTTCCGACCGGGGCACGCTGTGGCTGGCCGAGGGCTTCGGATCGGGCCGCCTGCGACCCGGTCCGGGAACCTGGGGCAGCCTCGTGGGCTGTTTCTGGGCCTATGGTCTGCTGAAGCTGCCTCCGGGCGTGGCCGCCGCCGCCGCCGTGGGGGCGATCCTCGGGGCCGTGCCGGTCTGCACCCGGGCCGAATCCCTGCTCGGGCGGCCCGATCCCGGGTCGGTGGTCCTCGACGAGATCGTGGCGCTGCCGCTGACGCTGCTGCCGCTCCAGGCGGGAGTGCTGCTGGGATGGATTGCTCCACGGGATCTCACCATCGCCGCCGCGGCCCCGTGGTGGGTGGCGGCCTTCCTCGTCTTCCGGGGGCTCGACATCGCCAAACCCTGGCCGATCGGCCCGCTCCAACACCTTCCCCGAGGATGGGGCATCGTGCTGGATGACGTTGCCGCTGGACTGATCGGCGGCATCCTCCTGCTCGTTGCCGCCCTGCTGCTGCGCTGAACCCCGCCTCCCAGACCCGACCGACCATGCCCTCCCCGACCGCGTTCCGGTTCCCGAAACCCGCCACCGTGAAGACGGCCGAGGCGCTGCGCCAACGGTTCGCCGAATCGGGTCATCCGTTGCCCGTCGATGACCTGCCGCAGCCCAACGTGCTGGCCAGTCCCATCCCGGCGGGTCCGGGCCTCCCGAAGCCCATCGGCAACCGGTGGGCCATCCTGCCGATGGAGGGCTGGGACGGCACCGGTGACGGTCGCCCCACCGACCTCGTCCGCCGGCGCTGGCAACGCTTCGGGCAGAGCGGGGCCAAGCTCATCTGGGGCGGCGAGGCCGTCGCGGTGCGACCGGATGGACGGGCCAACCCGCATCAACTCGTGCTCTCCGAGGCCAACCTGCCCGAGATCGAGTCGCTGCGCACCGGGTTGGCGGCCTCCCACCGGGAGCGGCACGGGACCGACCGGGACCTGCTCGTCGGCCTCCAGCTCACCCACTCCGGCCGCTTCGCCCGGCCCAACGACAAGACCCGGCTGGAGCCGCGAATCGCCTACCGCCATCCGCTGCTCGACGCCCGTTTCGGCATCACCGACGACCGCGCGATGCTGACCGATTCCGAGGTGGACGACCTCATCGCCGACATGGTCGCCGCGGCCGTGCGGGCCCGGCGGGCGGGCTTCGACTTCGTGGACCTCAAGCACTGCCACGGCTACCTGGGCCACGAGTTCCTCTCCGCCGTCACCCGGCCCGGCCGCTACGGGGGCTCCTTCGCGAACCGGACCCGGTTCCTCACCCACCTGGTGGCCGGCATCCGGCGCGATGCCCCAGGCTTGGCCATCGGGGTCCGACTGAGCCTCTTCGACAGCCTCCCCTACCAGAAGGGCCCCGACGGCACGGGAGTCCCGATGACGTGGTCCGGGCGCTACGTGCACGCCTTTGGCGCGAACCCGGAAAACCCGCTCGAGGCCGATCTGGGCGAACCCTTCGCCTTCCTGCAGTTGCTGGAGGACCTGGGCATCCGCCTGGTCTGCCTCACGGCGGCCAGCCCCTACTACAACCCGCACCTCCAGCGTCCAGCCATGACGCCACCGAGCGACGGCTACCTGCCGCCCGAGGATCCGCTGGTCGGCGTGGCCCGCCAAATCGAGGCGGTCGCGCAGGCCAAGGCGAGATTCCCGAACCTCATCATGGTGGGGTCGGCCTACACCTACCTGCAGGAGTGGCTGCCGCACGTCGCCTCGGCCCAGGTGGCTGCCGGCCGCGTGGATTCGGTGGGCTTGGGGCGGATGGTTTTGAGCTACCCGGACCTGCCCGCCGACGTGCTCGCCGGACGCCCCCTGCAACGCCGCCAGGTCTGCCGCACCTTCAGCGAATGCACCACCGGTCCGCGCAACGGCCTGGTGAGCGGGTGCTTTCCGCTCGACGACTTCTACAAGAACCACCTGGATGCGGCGCGCCTGAAGGCCTGAAGCCCCATCCGCACCGGTTGGCTCGCGTCGGAGAATTGCCCCACTGGGTCGCCATGGCCCGATCGCGGGTGGAAGCCCTGGAAGCCCCGGCGGCCTGACCCTCCCGCCCCTGCCCTCGCAGCGGATGCGAATCCGGTGGCAAATCCGCTGTCCTAAGCGGGCGCACCCGGGTACGACCTCCAGATCATGCGCTGGATCCCCTCCCTCACCGCGATGCTCGGGTTGGCCTGCGGTCTGATCGGCAGCCACACCTCGGCCCGGGCCGAGACCCCGCTGGCCGTCCGGCTCGGGTACCCGGCCGACACCAGGCTCCTCATCGTCAACGGCGACGACTGCGGCATGTGCCATACGGCCAACCTCGCCACCATCGAGTGCCGCGAGAAGGGCCTGATGACCAGCGCGACCCTGATGGTCCCCTGCCCTTGGTTCCCCGAGATGGTGGACTACGCCCGGAAGCACCCCGAGAAGGACTTCGGCCTGCACCTGACCCAGACCTCGGAATGGCGGTTCTACCGCTGGGGCCCGGTGGCCTCCCGGTCCGAGGTCCCGGGCCTGATCGACCCCGACGGATACCTCTGGCAGGCCGTGCAGCAAGTCGATGCCAAAGGGACTCCGCAGGAGGCCTACCTCGAGTCGCGCGCCCAGATCCGCACGGCCCTCGCCGCCGGCGTCGATGTCACCCACCTCGACTCCCACATGGGCACGCTCCAGCTCAACGCCGCCTACGTGGAGCAATACCTCAAGCTGGCGGTGGAGTTCGACCTGCCGGTCCGCATGGCCTCCCAGGCCACGCTGGAGAAGATGGGCGGACCCGGCCAACGGGCCGCCTTCGCCGCCCAGGGCATCGTGTTCCCCGACGACTTCGTCTACGAGGACCTGAAGGACGAGCCCAAGGACGTGAAAGGCTTCTGGATGCGGAAGCTGGCCAGCCTCAAGCCGGGCGTCACCGAGCTTTACATCCATGCCGGCATGGCCACCGACGAGTTGAAGGCCGTCACCGGCAGCTGGAAGACCCGCACCGAGGAATTCGAGGCCTTCACCCGCGACGCCGACCTCAAGGCCCTGGTGGAACGCGAGAAGATCGTCCGCATCGGCTGGCGGCCGCTGCGCGAGCTCCAACGCCGCGAGGGCAAGGGCCGCTGAGCGCGGACTCCACGATCGTCGCCCGGAGCCTCCTCCCGATGCCGGAACCCCAGCGCAAACCCGGTTACAATGCGGCCCTCGATGGCCTGCGGGGCATCGCCATCCTGGGGGTCTGGCTCTTCCACCTCCACCCGCCGCTGCTGCCTGGCGGATTCCTCGGGGTCGACGCCTTCTTCGTGCTGTCGGGGTTTCTCATCCATGGCCTCGTCACGGCCGACCTCGAGTCCGGCCGATTCTCCTTCCGGGAGTTCTACCTGCGCCGGGTGCTTCGGCTGCTGCCCAACGCCGCGCTGACGCTCTTCGCCACGTTGGTGCTTTGGAACCTGTGCCTGCCCCCCAATTCCGCCATCCAACCGGGGCTGCACGGGCTCTTCACGCTGGCCAACTTGTCCAATGTCTTCGTCTGGCGACACCTGGGCAGCTACTGGGGCGATGCCGCCGAAAGCGCGCCGCTGACGCATTTCTGGAGCCTGGGCATCGAGGAGCAGTTCTACCTGTTCTTTCCGGCCTGGGTCTTCGTGCTGCACCGGCGCCGCTGGCTCAACCTGGGCACCCTGGCCGTGCCCGCGATCCTCAGCCTCGCCCTCTGGATCCATGGCTCGCGACACCACCCTTCGGGAACCTTCTACCTGCTCCCCACCCGGGCCTGGGAACTCCTGCTCGGAGCGGTGGCGGCCCAGTGGTTTCGGTCGTCGGCCCGAGCCCGGAACCTCCCGCCAGCCGTCGGGTGGGTCGGCCTGGCGATGCTGCTGGGCAGCCTGGTGGTGGTGCCGCATGCCGATTCGTCGCTGGGGGCCGTAGCCCTGATCCCGACGGTCGGTGCCGCCGGGGTGTTGGCGAGCCTCCGCGATCCGGCCCACCTCCTGACCCGGGCGCTGTCGTGGCCCGCCCTGGTCGGACTGGGGCTGAGGTCCTATTCGCTCTACCTCTGGCACTGGCCCCTGATCGTGCTGGGCCGACTCCTGGCCAACGACCACGACTGGCCCGAGACGGCCGGTGCCGCGGCCGGCGGCGTGCTGAGCCTGTGCGCGGCCTGGGTGGCTTACCGACGGGTGGAAACCCCCTTCCGCGACGCGCGCTGGCCTCGTCCCCGGCGATTGGCCTGGCTCGCCACCGGGCTGGCCCTCACCGCGGCCCTGTGCGGGCTGTCCTGGCGTCGTCAGGCTCCGGTGGATCCGCTGGGACGATTCGATGCCATGACCTTCTCGGGTCGCCTCTACGATGGCTCGAGTCCCCAGGATCCACGCTGGAGCGAAGCGCCCCGCTACTGGGGTTGCCGCATTCCCGTTCCGCCGGCCGACCAGCCGCCGGAGCCGTGGCGCACCGGCGGGATCCGCCCCTCGGGCCAGACGGCGACGCCCCGCGTGGTGGTCATGGGCAGTTCCCACGCCCTGATGTACTCGAAGCTCATCGACGACCTGTGCCGCGAACGCCGCCTCCCGGTCTCGTTCCTCGGCGCGGGCAATGGCATCCCGGCGTTGTTCCTCAACACGGGCAGCGCGCTCTTCCCGAATCGACAGGACGGCGCGGCGTTCGACGAGGCCCGGCGGCGTTGGTTGCGCGAGTGGCGGCCGGAGACGCTCTTCGTGGTCGACCGCTGGGACGCCTGGGCCGACAAGGACCTGGAACGGGATCTCGCGACCTTCCTCGAGGAGGTCTCCCCCTGGGTGGGTCGGGTGGTCCTGGTGACGCAGGTTCCCGTGCTGCGCATCGGCGAGAAGGAGAACCTCCGCGCCGGGGTGCACTGGCGACGCGGGGGGGCTGAGGAACTGCCGCGCATTTCGGCCGACGCGCGGGAACCGTACCGACGGCAGAGCGAGCGGATCCTGCAACGGATGGCGGAGCGGTTCCCGAAGGTCCGAATCGTGGACAGCGCCTCCCGGTTCCGGCGGGACGACGGATCGGTGCGCTATGCCGAGGGCCGCCGGTTCTTCTACACCGACGACGACCACCTCAACGACACCGGCGCAGCGGAGGTCGCCGACCTCTTCCGCAGCCACCTGCCGGGCCGTTGATCGTGCGGGGTCACACCCGTGAGCCCGGCCCGGTCAGCAGGGTCAGGGACCGGCGAGCCACCTCGAAGCGCACCGGACTGGTCCCCAGGAGCTCGCCATCGAAGGCCAGGGGTTGCTCCGGATCGGCCGACACCTCCAGCCACCGGCCCCGGAAGAAGCGCACCTTCCGGTGACGGACATGGGTGCCGCGCAGGAGGCGCACGAACTGCAGGGCCAACTCCAGGCGGCCCACCGCCTCGATGAGAGTCAACTCCATCAGGCCGTCGGTCATTGAGGCCCCGGGGCCGATGCGCATGAGTCCGCCGCCGGCGAAGGGCGCATTGCCGGCCAGGGCCACCACGGCGTGGGGCAGCACCTCCTGGCCCTCCTCTGATCGAACCCTCAACACCGGAGGCCGGAACGAGAACAGCGCCCGGAAGAACCCCGCCGAGTAGCACCAGCGGGGACCGAACCAGCGGACGGTGGCCGGCGTGGTCCGCCTCAGGAGTTCGCCCACGAATCCCACCCCACCGAAGAGGATCGCGTGGCGGACCATTTCCAGCGATTCCCCGCCGGGGCCCGTTCCATCGGCCCCCTCTCTGCGGAGCCAACTCACACGGATCGTGTCGAGGGTCACGGGCAGGGGCTCGAGGATGGCCCGGAGAGCCGCCTCATCGTCGGGCAGGCCGGCTCCGGACACGCCGACCAATTGGGCGATGTCGTTGCCGCGGCCGAAAGGGGCCACCGCCAGCGCCACGCGAGAGCCTCCGGCGATGAGCCCACTGGCCACCTCATGCACCGTGCCATCCCCGCCGGCGGCGATCACGCAGTCGAATCCGGCCGATGCGACGACTTCCCTCCGGGCCAACTCCACCGCGTGGCCGGGTCGCTCGGTGACCCGCACCTCGCAACGCACCCCGCCTTGGGCCAACCGGTCCAGGAAACGCTCCAACCGCAACGCCTGCTCCCGGGAGGAGCCCGAGGCCGGGTTCCGGATCAGCAAGGCGGTTCGAGGCGAGGCACTCATGACCAGCCCCCGCATCAGCGCCGCACCCAGGTCGCGTGCCGGGTCTGGATTCCCTCGGCATTGAACAACCGCTCGAAATCGGTCTTCACCTCCAGCAGGCCCTCCGGCTCCCGGCCGGCGACGAAGTGCTCCGAGGCCCCGTGGAAGACCTCCAGCATCTGCTCGAAGTACGAGGCGTCGTCGGTCCGGCAATGGAAACGACCGCCCGGTCGCAGCGCCTTGGCGGCCAACGCCGCGAAGGCCGGGTTGATCAACCGCCGATGGTGGTGCCGCTTCTTGGGCCAGGGATCGGGAAAGTACACGTGGAGGGCCGAGAGCGAGCCCGGAGGGATCATCCAGTCCAGCAGGTAGGTCGCCTCCAGGCGAAGGCCCCGGAGATTTCCCAACCCGAGGCGGCGCCCCTTGCGGTCGATCTTGCGAAGGCGTCCGAACAGGCGCTCGACCCCGAGGAAATTGCTCCCGGGATGGGCCTCGGCGTACCGGAGCAGGAAGGACCCGTCGCCCGCCCCGAGCTCCAACTCGACCGGGGCCCCGTTGCCGAAGAGGGCCGGGAAATCGAGCCGGCAGAGGATGTCGGGCCGGATGAGGATCGAATCGGGCAACAGGTCGGACGCCATGACGACCCCGGCACGGTAGGCGCCATCGACCCTCGGAGGAAGGCCGGTGTTGCCAAGCCCACCCCCCTTTCCCCAGCCCCCCCGACTGTCCCTGTTGAGCCCCATCACGAGGGTTGCCTTCCGAAGGCCTTCGTCGAACCTTGGCATCGATGAATCGTCTCCTCGCCTGCCTGCTGCTGCTGGCCTGCGGTCTTGACCGGGTCCATGCCGCCACGGCGACGTCATGGCCGATGTTCCGCGGTGATCCCGCCCAGAGCGGCGTCAGCCCGGCGCGCCTGCCGGACAAACCCGTGCTCAAGTGGCGCTTCAAGACCGGCGGCCCCGTCAGCGCCACCGCGGCCATTGTCGACGGCGCCGTCTTCATCGGATCGGCCGATTCCAACGTGGTCTGCCTCTCGCTCGCCGACGGGACCCGGGCATGGAGCTTCCAGACCGGCGGGGCGGTCGAGGCCTCCCCGCTGGTCCTCGACGGCCGCGTGTACATCGGCGACACGCTGACCAATTTCTTCGCCCTCGACGCTAAGACCGGGACCAAGGTCTGGAGCCGGGGGTTCGACGACAAGATCAAGAGCAGCGCCAACTGGATCCCCGGCACCAACGGCGGCGGGGCCCAGGTGCTCGTCGGCGGGTATGACTTCCGCCTCCACAGCTTCGAGGCCGGGACCGGGAAGTCGAACTGGGTCTACGAGACGGGCAACTACATCAACGGGTCGCCGGCCATCTCCCGGGGGCGGACGGCCTTCGGCGGCTGCGACGCCATCGTCCACGTGGTGGATGTCGTCTCCGGCCGCAAACAGCGCGAGATCGAGGCCGGGGCCTACATCGCCGCCTCGGGAGCGATGGAGGGCAACCTGCTCTTCGTGGGCCACTACGAGAACGAGTTGCTCTGCGTCGACGTCGAGGAGGGACGGATTCTCTGGAAGTACCGCGACCGGGCGTTCCCCTTCATGTCGTCGCCGGCGGTGACGGCCGACCGGGTGCTCGTCGGAAGCCGCGACAAGCGCCTGCACTGCGTGAACCGGGCCGACGGGAAGGCCGTGTGGACCTTCCAGACCCGGGGCAAGGTGGAGAGTTCGCCCGTGGTGGCCGACGACCGCGTGGTCGTGGGCTCCGATGACGGCCGGCTCTACCTCGTCTCGCTGGCCGACGGCACGGAGCGGTGGACCTACGACCTGGGCCAGCCGGTGCAGAGCTCGCCGGCGGTGGTCGATGGCCATGTCGTCATCGGTTGCGACGACGGCCACGTGTACTGCTTCGGAGCGCCGCGTTGACAGGCGGCCCCGTCGCCCGCCCTCTCCTGGACGCCGCCATCCCACCCCCCTGCAGGACCACCCTCCTCCGATGTCTGATCCCCTCCAGGACGTCCCCCCGAGCGCCAACCTCTCGCCGGCGGAAGAGCGCTTCGAACGCCTGCGCCGCCGTGTTGGACTCGTCGCCGCCCCGGCGGTGCTGGCTGTCCTCTGGTTCCTGCCGCTGCCCGGGCTTTCCGGCCCGGCCAGGCATCTCTTCGCCATCGTCGGGCTGGCCCTCACCCTCTGGATGACCGAGGCGATCCCGCTGGCCGCGACCGCGCTGCTGGCCCCGGCCCTGTGCGTCGTGGCCGGCCTCGGATCGGCCCGGGAGGTGTTCAAGCCGTTTGCCGACCCCATCATCTTCCTCTTCATCGGCAGCTTCATGATGGGCGAGGCCATGCTGAAGCACCGCCTGAACCGCCGGTTCGCCTTCAGCCTCCTGGCCGTGCCCTGGATCGGGGGAAGTCCGGTCCGCCTGTACGCCGGCTTCGCGGCGGTCACGGCCCTGATCTCCATGTGGGTCTCGAATGCGGCCACGACCGCCATGATGCTGCCCATCGGCCTGTCGATCCTCTCCGAGCTGGGGTCCCATCAGGGCCTGGTCAACTACCGGGCCACGCCCTATGCGGCGGGCCTGATGCTGATCACGGCCTTCGCGGCGTCGGTCGGCGGGCTGGCCACGCCCATCGGCACGCCCCCGAACCTGATCGGGATCGGCGCCATCGAACGGATCCTCGGCCACCCGGTGGGCTTCTTCCAATGGATGCGCCTGGGACTGCCCATCGCGATCCTGCTGGCGGTGTTCCTGGTCTGGCACTTCGGCCGCCACTGCCCCTTCCCCGCCCTGTCGCTCGAGAATCATCGACGTTGGATCCTCACCCAGCGGACCAATCTCGGTCCCTGGAGTCGGGGTGAACGGGGGGTGGTCGGGGTGTTCGTCGGCGCCGTGATCCTGTGGACCCTGCCCGGGTTGGTCGCGGCCCTCGCGCCGGACGAAGTGGCCGGACCGGCGGGTCGGTGGCTCTCGACCCGTCTCCCGGAAAGCATCGTCGGCCTCCTGGCCGCGTCGGCCCTCTTCCTCCTCCCCGCCGACCGCGGCGGCGAGGCGCGGGCGCTCGACTGGAAGGACGCCGCCGGCATCGACTGGGGGACCATCCTGCTCTTCGCCGGGGGCATGACGTTGGGCGAACTGATGTTCTCGACCGGTCTGGCCCGCTGGATCGGCGAAGGCCTCGCCGGGATCTTCCACAGCCACTCGCTGGTGGGGTTGACGCTGCTCTTCACCGGGGTGGGCATCCTCGTGAGCGAGACGACCACCAACACCGCCTCGGCCACCATGGTGGTGCCGATCGCCATCGCCGTCTCGCAGGCCGCGGGGGTCGATCCCCTCAAGCCCGCCCTGGCCACCTGCCTCGGGTGCTCCATGGGCTTCCTGCTGCCCGTCTCGACCGGTCCAAATGCCATGGCCTATGGCACCGGGTGCATCCCCCTGAGGACGATGATGCGCCACGGCATCTGGCTCGACCTCGTCGGATGGGGGATCATCACCGGCACGGTGCTGCTGCTGGGGCCGTCGACGGCAGCCACCCGGCCTTGAATGGCGCCTTCCGCGCCCCCCACCGGATACGTCGGGACGGGGGCCTGAGGTTCATCGCCGCAGGGCCGGGCTCCGAGGGTTCCTGCCGCTGCCGTTTTTCGTCCGCGTGCTCAAAAAAAACCACCTCACCCCGGCGGGTCTGGGGTCCCGGTGGAAAACCCCCGGCCAATTTCCACCATTTCCCTTCGCCGCACCCGCCGAAGCCGGCCTTCCGGATGGGTGGCATCCCCGTTGCTTCCACCTTCCCAGAGTCTCTGAGGTCTGGTCGCGGGAAGCTTGGCATCCCGCGCGGTCCATGCCGCACGGGGCCACGAGTCAACAGTCCGAGGTGGTGCATGAACAGGCCGCCTCGCCAACCGGAAACGCCACACACCATGAAGAAAATCGAAGCAGTAATAAAACCCTTCAAGCTCGAGGAGGTCAAAGACGCCCTCCACGACGTCGGCATCGAGGGCATGACGGTCTCCGAGGTCAAGGGCTTCGGCCGACAGAAGGGGCACACCGAGATCTACCGGGGCAGCGAGTACACGGTGGATTTCCTGCCGAAGATCAAGATCGAGCTCGTGGTCTCCGACACGAAGGTGGCCGAGGCCACCGGGGCCATCATCAAGGCCGCCAAGACCGGGAAGATCGGCGACGGCAAGATCTTCGTCTCGGAGGTCACCGAGTCCATCCGGATCCGCACCGAGGAGAAAGGCGATCAGGCGGTCTGAATCCCAGACCACGCCTCCGGATGAACCCCAGGACTAACCCAAGAACCAATCCGACCCTTCCACCTCCCATGAAAAAGCTCCTGCTCCTCCTTTCCTGCGCCCTGCTGGTCTTCACGGCCATCGACGCCCAAGCCGCCGATCCCAGCATCGAGGAACGTCTGGCCGACCTTGAGGCCTACGTCAACAACGGTGCCCGGGCAACCGCCGGCAACACCAACTACTCCAGCAAGATCGCCGGACCCGGCCCGGGTCACAATGCCTGGCAGATGACCTCCACCGCCCTCGTGCTGTTCATGACCCTGCCGGGTCTGGCGCTCTTCTACGGCGGCCTCGTCCGCCGCAAGAACGTGCTGTCGGTGCTGGCCCAGTGCATGGGCATCGCCGGACTGGTCACCATCCTCTGGTGGGCGGTCGGGTACAGCCTCTCCTTCGGTTCGGGCAACGCCATCATCGGCGACACGGCCTACGCGATGTTCAAGGGCGTCGAACCGGGCAATGTCGGAGCCGGCTACCACTGGATCAGCGACTCCATGTGGGCCATGTTCCAGCTCACCTTCGCCATCATCACCCCGGCCCTCATCATCGGTGCCATCGCCGAGCGCATGAAATTTCTGGCGGTGCTGGTCTTCGTGGCCCTGTGGATGTTCGCGGTCTACTTCCCCTTCGCCCACATGGTGTGGTCCACCACCGGTCTGATGTGCGGCCCGCTCAACAAGGACGCGGCCATCAAGGCGATCGATTTCGCCGGCGGCACCGTGGTCCACATGACCTCCGGATGGAGCGCCCTGGTGCTCTGCATCATCCTCGGCAAGCGCAAGGGATTCGGCCGTGAGCCGATGAGCCCGCACTCCATGACCCTCTGCATGGTCGGCACGGGCATGCTCTGGGTCGGCTGGTACGGGTTCAACGCGGGCTCCGCCCTCGGCGCCGATGCGATCGCTTCCAACGCCTTCACCACCACCACCCTCGCGGCCGCGACCGCCGGGTTCGTATGGCCGCTGATCGAGTGGATCACCCGGGGCAAGCCGAGCGTGCTCGGATTCTGCTCGGGCATCGTGGCCGGCCTGGTGGTCATCACCCCCGCGTGCGGTTTCGTCACGGCCGGGTCGGCGGTGCTCATCGGCATCTTCGCCGGCGTGGTTCCCTACCTCGCCTGTTCCTTCCTCAAGAAGATGATTGGTTATGATGACGCCTTGGACACCTTCGGCGTGCACGGCGTCGGCGGCAGCCTTGGGGCCATCCTCACCGGCCTGCTGGCCGACGAGAAAGCCAACTCGGTGCTCGGCAAGGGCGGCATGGACCTGCTGCCCGGGCTGATGGGCAACCAAATCAAGGCCGTGGCTCTGACCATCGTCTGGAGCGTCGTGGCCACCGCCATCATCGCCTTCATCGTCAAGGCAGTCGTCGGCCTGCGCCCGACCGAGGAGGTCGAGGTCAACGGTCTGGACCTCGCCGAGCACGGCGAGGAAGGCTACCACGGCTGAGGAGTGTCGGGGAGCTACCAGATCTTCCCCGACCACCCGCCCACCTCGAACCGCGCCGGGTTTCCGGCGCGGTTTTTTTGTCGATGGACGGCCTCGCTGGCGGCGTCGCCCTGCAGAGCGTCACACCGGGGCGCAGGCCTCAGGCCCCCACCTCGATGACCAGGGCCGTGGTGTTGTCCCGGCCGCTGCCGGCGATGGCCGCGTCGACCAGCCGGCGACCCAAGTTCCCGATCGGGGCCGCAGGACCACCGGTCCCGGCCAGTTCCAGGAGGTGGGCGTCGTAAAGACCATCGATCAGGCCGTCCGAACAGACGAGGAACCGGTCGCCCGGCTTGCAGGGGATGCGGCCGATCTGGGGGTCGATGAACTGGTTGGAACCGCCGAGGGCCTTCTGGAGCAGGTGGCGACGGGGGTGGCTCCGGGCCTCGCGCTCGTTGATCCGCCCCTGGCGGAGGAGCCAGCCCACGTAGGTGTCGTCCTCGGTCAACTGGCGGATCGACCCGCCGCCCGCGGGCAGGTGGTAGATCCGGCTGTCGCCCACATGGGCGAAGTGAACGGCGTCGGGCGAGAACCAACAGAGACTCAAGGTGGTCTCCATGCCCCGGCATTCCTCGTAGCTGGCACCCAGGTAGACGAGGGCCGCATGGATCTCGCGGAAAAGCGCCTGCAACAGCGTGCCCGGGGCGACCGACCCCGGACCTGAGGCGGGTTTTCGGAATCCCATCGGGAGGATGCGGGGCACCTTCTCGACGGCCATCCGGCTGGCCATCTCCCCGGCCTGGGCTCCGCCCATGCCATCGCTGACGGCGAAGACGAAATCGGCGGTCTGCAGCGACGATTCGCCCTCGCGGCCCAGCCGCTCGAGGTCCTCGCGGTTGAACCTCAGGCCGACGAAGGCGTCCTCGTTGTTGGCGCGGATTTTCCCACGGTCGGAGCATCCCGACCAGCGGACCCGGCGGATGGCCGGTTCTGGGGAGTCGTCAGGCATCAGGGGTTCCATGCATGGGTTCCGGGCGGGCAACCGGGGCCTGCTCCGGCTCGAGGAGGGTCGAAAACTCGAAGTCGATGACGCAGAAGCGGCCATCCTTCTGCCGGTAGGTGACGTTTCGGGCGTCGGCGTCGTCGTGGTGGACCCCGAAGGCCTCCAACTCGGCGAACAACCCCTGCAGCCGTTCGGCGTCGAGGTGCTGAACCCTTTGACCACAGTTGGTCGTGACGATCTGCGGCAGCGCCGGATTGGCCTCGAGCAGGCGGGGGACGAAAGGACACCCGCGCCGCTCGAGGTGCTGGAGCACGCGCACCTCGGTCTCGAAACGGCGCAGGGCATCGGCTCCATGGTAGGCCTTGATGACCCGTCCATCGAAACTCAGGTAGACGGACGAGCGCAGCGTGTCCTTGACCTTGAGCATGATTGCCGGCTGGAGGCTAACCCCGGCACGCAGCCCCGCCAAGCAGACGCGATGACCGTCGCGCAAACCCGGATTGCCCCGTGGGGCCCCGGGTTCAAGGGATCTCCGGCCATTCAACGGCCGATGCGAGGAGTGGTGGTTTTTGACCACCATGATCACCAGGCTGCAGTCCTAAGGACCCTTCGGTGTCAAAAAAAGCATGCGATTTTGGGACATCCACCTAGGATGTCGCCCGATCTCGGCCCAATCCCCCAAGGGATCCACGGCGGTCACACGATGGCACCCACCCTGCTGTTTTGACCCGCTGCACCGGGACGTTTCGTTGCAGTCATCACCATTCACACCATGGCAAAATACAAACTGGAATACATCTGGCTGGACGGTTACCAGCCAGTCCCCAACCTCCGCGGCAAGACCCAGATCAAGGACTTCGAGAGCTTTCCCAAGCTCGAGAAGTTGCCGCTCTGGAACTTCGACGGCAGTTCGACCCGTCAGGCCGAGGGCCGAAGCTCCGATTGCGTGCTCAAACCCGTGGCCGTGTTCCCGGACACCACCCGGAAGAACGGCGCGCTGGTGATGTGCGAGGTGATGATGCCGGACGGCGTGACTCCCCACCCGTCGAACACCCGCGCCACGATCCTCGACGACCCCGGCGCCTGGTTCGGCTTCGAGCAGGAGTATTTCCTCTACAAGGACGGCCGTCCCCTCGGCTTCCCTCCGGGCCTGGACAACTTCCCCTACCCGCAGGGCGAGTACTACACCGGCGTCGGATACCGCGCGGTCGGCGACATCGCCCGCGAGATCGTCGAGGAGCACCTCGATCTGTGCCTGGATGCCGGCATCAACCACGAGGGCATCAACGCCGAGGTGGCCAAGGGCCAGTGGGAGTTCCAGATCTTCGGCAAGGGCTCGAAGACCGCGGCCGACCAGGTCTGGATCGCCCGCTACCTGCTCATGCGCCTGTGCGAAAAGTACGGCGTCGACGTGAACTTCCACTGCAAGCCTCTCGGCAAGGACGTGGACTGGAACGGTTCGGGCATGCACTCCAACTTCTCGACCACCTACATGCGCGAGAAGGGCGGCAAGGAGTACTTCGAGGCCCTTATGGCGGCCTTCGACACGTACAAGAACGAGCACATCGCGGTGTACGGCCCGGACAACCACCTGCGACTGACCGGCCTGCACGAGACCCAGTCGATCGACAAGTTCAGCTACGGCGTCGCCAACCGCGGCGCCTCGATCCGCGTGCCCCACAGCTTCGTCAACAACGGCTACAAGGGCTATGTCGAGGATCGCCGCCCGAACTCTCAGGGCGACCCGTACGCCATCGCCAGCCGCATCCTCCAGACCATCGCGACGGTTCCGACGCCGTGAACCGGCGGTCCCGGTGCCGGCACCCGCCGACGCCGGGCCTTCCACGACAGACCTTCCAAACCCGGGCTCACGCCCGGTTTTTTTTGGTCCCCACCTCCACCGGTGCCGCCCACCACCACCTGCAGCCCGACCGACCGGAACCTCGACCCGGAACCTTGCCGGACGGATGGAGGGTCCGGTCCGCATCCGCCTTCGAAGGTTGCTCGGAGATCCACGGTTTTCAGACTTGACTATAAAACCATTTTGATCTTGGCACCCACCCCGGAACGCCCTTCCACCCCCTCGGCAATCGTCCGGCGGAAATCGGACAAATGCGTTGACACACCCGGTCGACTGCCTAGAGTCTCCCGCACCGTAAGCCCTAATTCACACAAACCTATGAATCGTCTCCGCAAACAACGTCTTGGCGCTTTCACGCTGATCGAGTTGCTCGTCGTCATCGCCATCATCGCGATTCTGGCCGGCATGCTCCTTCCTGCACTGGCCAAGGCGAAGGCCCGTGCCAACCGCATCTCCTGCGTCAACAACCTCAAGAACATCGGTCTGGCCTTCCGCACCTTCGCGGTCGACTTCGGCGGTGCCTACCCCTGGCAGGTCGATCCCGCCCAAGGCGGCGTCGCCCTGCCCAACGCCACGGCGGCGGGAGTCATCGCCGGCACGATCTCCAACAACGTGACCGCTGCCTTCGCTGCCGTGTCCAACGAGCTGAGCACCCCGAAGATCGTGGTCTGCCCCTCGGACGGCAGCCGCTTCACGGCCTCCAACACCTGGGTCGGCGTGATGCGTCTGGCCATCGCCAACAACCAGAAGGTTTCGAGCTACTTCCTCGGCACCACCGCGACCGAGGAGCAGCCCCAGAGCATCCTCGGTGGCGACCGCAACATGACCAACGGCATCCCCGAAGCGCAGCTCGCCACCAAGCACATCACCTTCGCGAACCCCGACGCCAACGGTGGCATCGCTCCGGCGGTCCTGAACAAGATCGGCTACACCAGCACGATCCACCAGAACGCCGGCAACGTGCTGCTGGGTGACGGTTCCGTGCAGCAGGTTTCCTCGGGCCGCCTCCGCGACCAGGTCCGTGACGCCGCCGCCAACTCCGGTGCCCAGAACTTCCTGTTCCCGGCCGCCGGCAACTGAGACCGATCTCCGGAAGTTTTTCTTCCAAGCCCAAGGCACCCCAATACGGGGTGCCTTTTTTCTTTTCCTCCAACCGTCTCGAGCGCGCATCCCGGAGAACCACCGGCAGAGTTGGAGGAATTGCGCCGCCCTCCCGTCGGGCCATGGTTCCGCTTCGGCCTCCCACCGCTTCGGCCTCCCATGACCCGCCACCCACCCGGGTCAGCCCCCCTCGGTCTGCGACAGGTCGTGGAGGATGTCATCCAGGCTCCGGGTGGGCCGGAACCCGGTGAGGGATGCCAGCAACTCAAGGTTCGGGCGCCGGTGGCGCATGTCCTCGAAGCCCGGCCCGTAGGCCGCCTCGTAGGGAATGAACTCGATGGCCGAGCTCGAACCCGTCGACCGGATCACCCGCCGGGCCAACTCGCCGATCTCCACCGACTGATCGTTGCCGACGTTGACGACGCGACCCAGGGCTTCCGGGCAACGCATCAGGCGCCACACCGCCTCCACCGAGTCGGCCACATGGCAGAAGCACCGCGACTGGCGGCCGTCCCCGTGCACCTGGAGAGGGCGTCCAGCCTGCGCCGCCTCCACGAAGCGGGGTATGACCATGCCATAGGCCCCGGTCTGGCGGGGGCCCACCGCGTTGAAGAAGCGGACCACCCGGACCGGGACGCCACGCTCGCGCAGGTAGGCCATGCCGAGGAACTCGTCCATCAGCTTCGAGCAGGCGTAGCTCCACCGCGGCTTGACCGACGGACCGATCAACAGGTCGTCCTCCTCGGAAAAGGCCGGCTTGGAGCTTTTCCCATACACCTCGGAGGTGGAAGCCAGCAGCACGGAAGTCCGCCCCCGGGCGGCGGCCTCGAGCAGCGCCTCGGTCTCGCCAAGGTTGGTCCGCAGCGTCCGCAGCGGCGACTCCATCACCCGCCCGACCCCGACGACCGCCGCCAGGTGCACGACCATGGAGGCCCCCTCGACCAGCGATCCGAGGTCCGGACATTCGGAGACCTTCGCCTCGATGAGGGAGAACCGCGGATTGCCGAGGGCCCGACGCAGGTTCGAGCGCGACCCGGTGGACAGGTCATCCACCGCAACCACCCGCTCGCCGGCCTCCAGCAGACGATCGATCAGGTGCGAGCCGATGAAGCCCGCGCCTCCGGTCACGACAATGGGGTTGCTGTGCACCCGTTGAGCTTGAAGGGAACGCGTCCGGAAATGAAGCCCGCAGCGAGTCGAACGGCGATCCCAAGAATTGCCTTCTGACCGGAGAATCGCGGGACAATCCCGTTGACACCCCGGAACCCGATTCCTAGCGTTTCCCAACTCAATCCTATGTCCGAAAACACGCCTCCGGTCAATCCGCCCGCTGCCGCCGAACCCCCGAAGACGGCCGAGGCGTCCGGCCAGAAGAAGCAGACGGTCCGCATCAGCCTGCCGCCGAAGCCGGCCGGTGGCCCGTCGATCCGGGTCCCGGCCGCGGCGGCTCCGTCCCCCGCCCAGGTCGCTGCTCCGGCGACTCCCGCCGTGCCGGCGCCTGCGGCGGCTCCCATGGCTGCCGCGCCCGCCGCTTCCCCGGCCGCCAAGGCCGCCGCCGCGCCCGCAGGGGCCGCCGCCAAACCGGCTGCCGCCGCCCCGGCAGCCCGCCCGGCCGCCAAGTCGGCCAGCCTCAGCGGCCTGGACCTCGGCTTGGCCTTCGCCACCATGGTGCTCGGCATCGCCGCCGTGGCCGTGCAGTTCTTCGTAGCCAACTGAGATCCCCGGGGCTTCCTTCCTACGCATCATGGCCGCCGCCAACATCGTCACCGCCACCTCGCAGAACTTCCCCACCGAAATCCTCGCTTCCGGACAGCCGGTGCTGGTGGATTTCTGGGCCGAGTGGTGCGGTCCCTGCAAGATGATCGCCCCGGTGCTCGACGAACTCGCCACCGAGTACGCCGGCAAGGCGAAGATCGCCAAGGTCAACATCGACGACCATCAGGACCTCGCCGGGCAGTTCGGCATCCGGGCCATCCCGACGCTGCTGCTCTTCAAGGGCGGGCAGGTCGTGGAGCAGGTCGTCGGCCTGAAGTCCAAGAAGGACCTCAAGGCCAGCCTCGACCGGGCCATCGGGGGTTGACTCCGCCCCATCGGGCGCGGTCCACGGTCCACGGTCCACGGTCCAATCAGGACCTGGTCCTGTCCGGGGCGTTGTCGGGAGACTCCCGTGACACCTCCATGACAATCCCATGACACTCCATGATCTGGGCGCGCGGGTTCATCCCCGGACCCGACCGTTCTGATCCTCCCTTCGGACGGATTCAATCGTCCACTACCCGAGCCCTGCGGGTTGCCGCGATCCGAGGGATCTTCCCCATCCAGATCTCCGGAAACCTGGGCGTCTTGTGGTTTCCCTCCGGCCCCTCAGAGAGCGCCATTGTCGATGAGACGGGTCCTTCCGACGAACACGGCCAGCACGATCCGGCAGCCCCGCCGAACCCACTCGACCGGCCTCAGGGTCTCTGGTTCGATGAACTCGACGTAATCGAGCCGGGCGTCGGGACAGGCGCCCACGAGGGCCTCGACCCCACGCCGGAGCGCCTCGGCCGGCACCCCGGCAGGGGACCCGTCGGACGGCTTCGATCGCCCCATCGGGCGGGCCTTTCGGACCTCCCGGCGCGCCCATTGCTGGGCCCGCCACAGCACGGTGGCCTGGGCGCGTTCGGCGGGTTGCAGGTACCGGTTGCGCGAACTCATCGCCAGGCCGTCCGACTCCCGGGTGGTGGGTGCGACCACGATGCGGATCGGGAACTGCAGGTCCTTCACCATCCGCCGGACCACGGCCGCCTGCTGCCAGTCCTTGGCCCCGAACACCGAAACCTCAGGCAGGACGCAATGAAACAGTTTGGCGACCACGGTGGTCACCCCCCGGAAGTGGGTGGGGCGGGAGCCTCCCTCCAGGCCCCGGGTGAGCCCCTCCTCGACCACGTAGGTCGTGTATTCGCCGGCATCCCGACCCGCGTACATGTCGGCATCGGTGGGTGCGAAGATCACGTCCACGCCGGCCTCGCGGCACAGGCGGCAATCCTGGGCGAAATCCCTCGGGTATTTGGAAAGGTCCTCGGTCGGCGCAAACTGGGTGGGATTGACGTAGATGCTCAGGACCACGATCCCGCGATTGCCAACCTGACGCCGCGCTTCCCGGACGAGGCTCAGGTGGCCTTCATGCAGGTACCCCATCGTGGGCACGAAGCCGACCCGGAGACCCTGCCTCTGCCACCGTTGGGCCTCGCGTTGCATGGTCCGGGGAAAGCGGAGGATGCGCATGAGCCAAGCGTGGTCGCGGGGGCGCGAAGTTCAAGCCCCTGCAAGCCGCATGGAATGGCCGACCCCGGCCGGCCGGAGCCTCAACGCCCCCGGTGGGAGGAGGCCCCGGGCTCCGGCGGCGCTTGTCGGCCCTGCGGAGCCGGCTATCCTCCGACTCCGACATGACTCTGGAGTTCCACAAGATGAGCGGGGCCGGCAACGACTTCATCCTGCTCGACAATCGCAACGCCCGCATCGTGCTGACTCCGGAACAGGTGGCCCGGCTGTGCCACCGACAATTCGGCATCGGGGCCGACGGGCTGATGCTCCTGGTCCCGAGCGTCACCGGGAAGGCCGACTGGGCCTGGCGCTTCTCCAACTCCGACGGGTCGGATGCGGCGATGTGCGGCAACGGTGCGCGGTGCTTCGCGCGGTTCATCCAGCGCGTCACCGGCTGGACGCGGCCGACGGTGAGCTTCGAGACCGCCGCCGGGGTGATCACCGCCGAGTTCCAGGGCGAGCGGGTGACCATCAACCTCACGGCCCCGCATGACCTGCGCCTGTCCGAGACGGTGACGACCCGCACCGGGGCGATCGAGGTGCACTCGATCAACACGGGCGTGCCGCACGCCGTGGTCTTCGTGGACGACGCCGACCAGGCGATGGTCCAGGAGCGCGGCGCCGAGCTGCGCTGGCATGAGCACTTCAAGCCCAAGGGGACCAACGTCAACTTCGTGCAGGTGCTCGGCCCGGGACGCCTCCGGGTGCGCACCTACGAGCGCGGGGTCGAGGGCGAAACCCTCGCCTGCGGCACCGGGGTGACCGCCAGCGCATTGATCGCCTCCCGGTTGCGGGGTTTCGCCTCCCCGCTGCGCCTCCAGGTCCAGAGCGGAGACGAGTTGAGCGTCTCGTTCCAGACCGATGCCCACGGAGGATTCTCCGACGTCCGGCTCGGCGGGCCGGCGACCTTCGTCTTCGAGGGCCGGATGCTGATCTGAGCACGGCTGCGCTCCGGCGTCGGGCCGTTCCTACGGCGAAGGCTCCGGGGGAGAACGCTCCGGGGGTGATGACGACTTCGGCGAGGGCGGCGGCGGCCGCAGCAGCAGGTGCGAATGGTCCATGGTGGCCGGGGTGCGGGCGAAGCCGAAGCGCCTCGGTTCGATGATCTGGGCGGCGTCCTCTCCTTCTCGAACCAGATACGCCGCATCCACCCTCGGTACCTTCACCGTCTGCCGCGTGCGGCTGCCCGGCCAGTCGATCTCGATCGCGCTCACCTCGGTGGCCTTGCCCAGACCGATCTCCAGCCGCAAGGGATTGGCCCCGAAGCTCCCGCCGGTGTTGCCCGTCCGGTGGATGACCCGCTCGCCCTCCGGGCCCCGGCACCGCACCCGGATCCGCGTGCCGATGCCCGACCGGTTCGCCTGCCGCCCCTCCAGCCTCAGCTGGATCCAATGGTTCCCGTGGCCCGGGTTCTCCAGCAGCACGTTCGGGTACTGGTCGCCGTGGTAGGCACCCCCGAGGTCTTCGTACACGTCCTGGTCGCCGTCGTTGTCGAAATCCGCGAAGGCCACCGCGTGCCCCTTCTGCAGCGTGCCGAACCCGCCGCGGGTCGTGACATCCTGGAAGCGCCGCCCGCTGTCGTTCCGGAACATCCGGTTGGGGATGAGCGTGTCGAAATTGGGATCGCCGGTGCCGAGGTAGAAATCCAGCCAGCCGTCGTTGTCGAGGTCGCCGAAGTTCGAGCCCATGGCGTGCAGCACCCGGTCCAGCCCGACGACCTTCGACACGTCTTCGAAGGTGCCGTCGCCCCGGTTGCGGTAGAGCCGGGACCGCTCGGCCGGGCTGGCCATGCCCAACAGGTCGGCCACCACCTCGCCCACGGTCCGGATGCGGTAGCCGGCCACGAAGAGGTCCTCGAACCCGTCGTTGTCGTAGTCGAAGGACCAGCAGGGGAAGGTGGATCGCTGGCCGGTCACCCCGCCGCCTCGACCACCTCGGTGAAGCCCCAGCGGGCCTTCTCGGTGGCCGTGGCGGGTTTCGGGCCGTCGTTGTGGAAGAGCAGGCTCCGGCCGTCCTGCACCGACAGGAAGAGGTCCGGCCGGCCGTCGTTGTCGTAGTCGGCATGCACGAGGTTGAGTCCGCCAGTCAGGCCCTCGAGGCCCACCTCGCGGGTGCGCTCCTCGAACCGGCCGTTCCCCAGGTTGTGGAAGAAACGCATCGGGTCCGAGAGCCCGATGGACGACGTGACGACATCGAGCAGGCCGTCGCCGTCGAAATCGTCCACGGCGACCCCACCG
>Ga0194130_10000185_pt1 | contig 123481 bp, 118 predicted proteins | sample TA2KigsurfametaG_FD_160084 | JGI IMG/M metagenome (GOLD analysis project Ga0194130, IMG submission 160084) | Freshwater microbial communities from Lake Tanganyika, Tanzania - TA2015050 Kigoma 12 surface | ecosystem: Environmental > Aquatic > Freshwater > Lake | place: Tanzania: Lake... | reverse complement strand
GCAATGATGTAGGCGATCTGGTCGTAGATCTCGTCCTGGGTCATCGGCGGGAGGAAGCCGAAGGTCTCCAGGGTGGCGACTGTTTGGTAGTCACCCACGGTGCTCTTGAAGGGCATGGGGATCCTTGAGATGGATGGAATGAATGGGAGGGGAGAAACACTCCTGTTTCTCCCTGATCCCGTTGGTCAGTGGCTCAGTTGACGTCGAGCTTGTCGACGGTGTCGAACTCGAACTTGATTTCCTTCCAGGTCTCCAGGGCGATCGCCAGCTCGGGGCTGTGCTTCGCAGCTTCCAGAAGGATGTCGCGACCTTCGCGCTCGATCTCGCGACCGGCATTGCGGGCCTTGACGCAGGCCTCGAGGGCCACGCGGTTGGCGGCGGCACCGGCAGCGGAACCCCAGGGGTGGCCGTGGGTACCACCACCGAACTGGAGCACCGAGTCGTCACCGAAGATGCTCACCAGGGCAGGCATGTGCCACACGTGGATACCGCCGGAGGCCACGGCGAACACGCCGCCCATGGAACCCCAGTCCTGGTCGAAGAAGTTGCCGCGGCTGCGGTCTTCGGGCACGAACGACTCGCGCAGCTGGTCGATGTAACCCAGGGTCGACTGGCGGTCGCCCTCGAGCTTGCCCACCACGGTGCCGGTGTGCAGCTGGTCACCACCGGAGAGGCGCAGGCACTTGGCCAGCACCCGGAAGTGGATGCCGTGCTTGGGGTGACGGTCGATCACCGCGTGCATGGCGCGGTGGATGTGCAGCAGCATGCCGTTCTTGCGGCACCACTTCGCCAGACCGGTGTTGGCCGTGAAGCCACCGGTGATGTAGTCGTGCATGATGATCGGCTGCCCGAGTTCCTTGGCGAACTCGGCCCGCTCGTACATCTCCTCGGGAGTGGCGGCGGTGCAGTTCAGGTAGTGACCCTTCTTCTCGCCGGTCTCCTGCTCGGCCAGGCGCACGGCTTCGGCAACGAACTCGAAACGGTTCTGCCAGCGCTGGAAGGGCTGGGAGTTGATGTTCTCGTCGTCCTTGGTGAAGTCGAGACCGCCACGGAGGCACTCGTACACCACCCGGCCGTAGTTCTTACCGCTCAGGCCGAGCTTCGGCTTGATGGTGCAACCCAGGAGGGGACGGCCGTACTTGTTCATCCGGTCGCGCTCGACCTGGATGCCGTTCGGCGGACCCATGCAGGTCTTGATGAAGGCCATCGGGAAGCGGATGTCTTCCAGACGCAGGTGGCGCAGGGCCTTGAAACCGAACACGTTGCCGACCAGGGAGGTCAGCACGTTGGTGATGGAGCCTTCCTCGAACAGGTCGAGGGGGTAGGCGATGAAGGCATAGAAGGATTCCTTGTCGCCAGGAACGTCTTCGATGCGGTAGCAGCGGCCCTTGTAGAAGTCGAGGTCGGTGAGGAGCTCGGACCACACGGTGGACCAGGTGCCGGTGGAGGATTCAGCGGCCACGGCGGCAGCCACTTCTTCCTTGGGCACCCCTTCCTGGCCGGTGCACTTGAAGCAGGCCAGCAGGTCGGTGTCGAGGGGGACGTAATCAGGAGTCCAATACGTGTCGCGGTACTCCTTGACCCCGGCGTCGTACTTCTTGCTCATGGAGATTCTCCGGTTGGGTCGGGAAAGAGGGGAAAGCGTTCAGCGCCCGGCTGTCAGGCCTGCGGCGTCAGTCGGCTTCAGTCCTTGGAACCGACGAAACCAGCGCTACCGGCCAGAGCAGGCTCCACTTCACGGTGGGGGCGAGCAATGATGTGGGCAGCAACCAGACCGTCGCCCACGCGCTCACAGGCATCGGCACCGGCACGCACCGCAGCGTTCACAGCGCCGGTCTCACCGCGCACCATCACGGTGACGTAGCCGCCGCCGACGAACTCGCGGGCGATCAGGCGCACCTCGGCGGCCTTGGTCATGGCGTCGGCCGCTTCGATGGCCGGCACCAGACCGCGGGTCTCGATCATGCCGAGGGCGATGCCCATGGTTTCGTTAGCCATGTCCTGCTCCTGATGGAGGGGGGTGGAGGTTCGCCAGCAACACTCCTCCCCCGCGAGACCCCCCGTCAACCCATCCGGACTGCTAAGTCCATCACTGTTTTGCCCAAAATAGATAAGAGAGGCTGATCAGTGCCACACAAATCGTTAGGCAATGCTTGGTCAGGGCCCTGCGACACAATGGCCTCCCCCGCTCCTGAGCCGTGCCCGTCCTGGTGATCGCCAGTGGCAATCCCCACAAGGTGGCGGAACTCGGCGCGATGCTGGCGGCCACCGGGCTCGAGGTGCGCCAGCAACCCGGCGGCCTGGAGATCGAGGAGACCGGGCGCACCTACGCCGAAAATGCGCGGCTGAAGGCTGAGACGGTCGCGGCCCTGACGGGCCAGTGGGCCCTGGCCGACGATTCCGGCCTGGAGGTGGAGGCCCTGGGCGGCGCGCCGGGGGTGTATTCCGCCCGGTATGCCCCCACCGACCACGAACGCATCCACCGTCTGCTCCAGGAGCTGGGCGACAGCCTCTACCGCGGCGGCCGCTTCGTCACGGCCATGGCCCTGGCCGATCCCAGCGGCCGCACCGTGCACGAGGCCGAGGGGGTGTGCCACGGCCTGATCCTGCGCCAGCCCGACGGGCATGGGCCCGGCTATGACGCGATCTTCCACGTGCGCCAGGCCGGCTGCAGCTACGCCCGCATGACCGACCAGCTCAAACAGCAGCTGGGCAGCCGCGGCAAGGCAGCCCGGGCCCTGGCCCCGGGGCTCCGCCTCCACCTGGGACTCGAGGACTGAGGCAGCCGGTCAGGCTCCGGCCCGGGCGTTGATGTGGTGGATGGCCCGCATCGCCGCGGCGGCCGCCTCTTCCACATCCCCCTCGTGACCGGCCAGGGTAAGCCGGCCAAAGGCGCCAACAGCCTTCACATCAACCACGGTGATGTTGCTGGCCTTCTCCGCCTCATTGGCCGCAATCAGCACGTAGCCGGCAGGCTCCGTCTCGAGGATGAACATGCTCATGCCGGCCTGGATCATCGAGCCGCGGCGGTTCTGACGGTTGATCAGCACCGCATGGTCAGGGGTGATCGCCCGGATGATCTCCGTCCAGGTGACATCGGCGGGACTGCGCTGCTCCACCCGGCTGCCGATCGCCTCCAGCACCACATCGCCGGAATGGAGCACATTGCTCTGATCACGGTGGTAGAGCGCCAGCGAACCGAAGGCCCGCTCCACGATCATCTGGCCGAGCCGAACGGTGCTGGCCTTGAGAGCGATGTCGGTGACGCGATGCACCGCCATGCCCGGGGAGACCTCCAGCCACAGGCAGGCGTCGCCGGGAATCGGCAGGAAGCCCTGGCTCACCGTGCCCATGTAGGCCGCCAGCTGGGGCTGCAGGGAGTCGAGGAACACATAGGTCCGCAGCTCGATCGACTCCACATGGCTGTTAAGCCGGGAGAGGCGCGCCCCTTCGCTGTCCGTGGTGATCACGCAGCTGGCACCTTCACGCTCCAGGTCGGCGCGGGTTGCCTGCACCACCGTGCCCGTGACCAATGGACGTCCCTGGAGCCGCCTGGGGCTCAGGGAATCCTCACGTGGGCGTCGTGTCGAGGGCAAATGCCGGGGGGCGAAGAGGGCAGGTGGGGGGGCACCCACCTGGAAAGTGCCGCAGCCAGCTCAGGGGAGCGCTCTGGTCGCTTCGTGGCAGCTCCGAACCAGCGTCGGTTCTGGAGGCGGATCTTAACCGCCAACCCACGGCTCCCCGCACTCTTGCGACATGGCAAGAAGCCGGTACCGTCCGGCCAATTGCTGCACTGCGATGGCTGGAGAGCGTTCCACCACTGAACCGCTGGCGGACTGGCTGAGCGAAGCCACAGCCCAGGGCATCAAACCGGAGCAGGCCCTGGCCCTGATCGGCCTGGGCCTGATGCAGCGGCTGAGCGGCGCGGAGTCGAGCACCGGCTGGAGCTGGGGGGAGAGCGACGACAGCGCCGGTGCCGACCTCACGGCCCTGCGCCAGCGCCTCGACCTGATCCAGTTGGCCCTGCAGACAGGCGCCCCGCTCAGCACTGCCGAGGTCAGCGTGCTGCTGGGGGCCCGACCGGGGGGTGACGTGGTGGAACGGGGCGGCCTGCGGGCACGCCGCCTGAGCCGCAATGTCTGGAAACTGAGCCGGGCTGAGGAGTCGGGCGGCTTCAACGACGGCTTCCGCCGCCGCCTGTGAACGGGGGCCTCCGGCTCAGGCAGCCGGGGGGCTGAGCTCCACCAGCTTCAGTGAGTACTCCCACACCTTGGCCGCCGTCTCAGGATTGCTGGCCTTGTCGGAGAGTTCCTGGCTGAACTGCTTGCCGCCCTTGGTCTGGCGGTTGCCCCAGCTCCAGTGCACACCGGACACGGCAAATTCTGGATCGGCCACCACCTGGGCCACCCGTTCTCCGGCCAGGGCCTGGGTCACGTAGCCGCCGGTGATGTTTTTCTGGAACCAGGGGAAGATCCGCTGAAACAGCCGCGGGGTGTTGCGGAAGAGCGGGGTGTCGGCCACGCAGCCGGGATAAAGCGAACTGAACACGATTCCGGTGGACGTGTGCAGCCGGCGATGAAGCTCCTGGGTGGTGATCATGTTGCAGAGCTTGCTGTCCTTGTAGGCCTTACCGGGCTTGAAGGCCTTGGCATTGGCCATGGCGATCGGTGCCTTGAAGCCGGCGGCAAAGCCACTGAGGTCCCCGAGGTCGGCGGGGGCGGGGATGGGGATCTTGCCTCCCAGCTCCTTGGAGTTCGCCGTGACGGTGCCGAGGATCACCACACGGCGGGAGGGGTGACTCGACTGCTGCAATTCCGGGAGCAACAGCTGGATCAGCAGGAAATGCCCCAGATGGTTGGTGGCCATGGAGAGCTCGTAACCCTGGGGGGAGCGCTCGGGCTGCTTGAGCCTCGGTTTGTAGACGGCGGCATTGATCACCAGGGCATCCAGGCCCAGGCCCACCGAGCTCACCAGGGTCTCCACCCCCGCCCGCACGCTGTCGAGATCTCCGAGATCGATGCGCAGGTGGTGGAGGCACTCCCGCGGAAGACCGAGGGCATCGGCGGCAGCACCGGCCCGCACGGGATCGCGGTTTGCGGTGATCACGGTCCAGCCGCGCTCGATCAGAGCCCGGGTGGCGTTGAGGCCCACCCCGGAGGTGGTGCCGGTGATCAGAACCGTCCCTGCGGAAGCGGCATCAGCCATGGAGCGGGAGCAACCGAAGTGCCGCCCAACTTACGGAGTGCCCGGGCGGTTGGGTACAGGTTTCCAGACAATCCGCAGCCTGTCGGGGGCGATCCACTGGTTCTGCTCCCGGATCAGGCGCTGCTCGCCTTCGAGACCGAAGAGCTGATCGAAGCGCTCACGGGCCTGGGCCAGCTTGGCCTGCTCAAGCTGCAGGACGGCCGCCAGCTCCCCCTGGCGATCCATGCGCTCCTGGTAGGCACCGGCCAGACGCACCAGGCTCACTCCGGCCATCAGCACCAGGCCACCCTTCACGATCAGGCCGATCACGCTGCAGAGCCGATCGCGCCGCTCGCTCGACAGGCTGGCGGCCGCACCGGTCTCGATCAGGGCAGCCACGGGCTGGGTGGAGCCGGGGGCTGCAGCCCGGGTGACTGGGGAGGACGCCAAGGCGGACATGCGTGGGGGGAGACCGTCTGCTTTTAGCGACAGTCGAGACGTGTGCCAAGGGGAACCGCCAGGACAACTGCCAGAGCTTGAACCGCAGAAGTCTTGAACCGCCGAAGCCTGGAAGCGCAGAAGTCTGGCGTGATCCGGGACGGGCGGGCGGCTCCCCTGACCTCTCGATCAGGCCTTGTAGAGGCTGAAGCAGAGACGAACAGCCAACACGCCGGCGTGGGCGGCCACCACCAGAGCGATCAGCACCTGGGCCTGGCTGAGGGTGGAAACCATGGTGGAGAGCGGTGCACAACGGGCACCATTCTTCGACCTGAGCTGGCTACGGTCCAGGGATCCCGCCGTCGCTGTCACAGCTCTTGACGCCCCCCGCCGAGTCCCCGGCCCCCTCCCGACCCGAGCCGCTGCCGGTGCCGGCCGCCGCGATCGCCTGCCTTGACCTGTCACCCCTGGCACCCTGGGCAGAGCTGCCAGCGTCAGAGCGGATCGCCAGGGGGGCCCAGCTGGAGCTCGCTTACCACTGGCCGCGCGATGCAGAGGACCCGCGGGAGCTCTCGGAGATCCCCGAAGTGCGGCTGTGGACGCTGCGGGCTGATGCACTCCATCCCTGGCTGCCATTGGTGCTGGAACGCAGCTCCGGCCAGCTCACGCGCCATGTGGCGATGCTTCTGCCCCATGGTTTCAGCCGCAGCGAGGGCATCCGCTTCGCCCCGGAAGCCCTGGAACTGTGGCTCACCCACCGCCTCTACCTGCTGGATCACTGGGCCAGCACCCAGGGGCTCAACTGCCGGCAAGGTCTCTCCCAGATAGCGGCCGTGCTCGGCCTGGAGCTCGACCCGGCCTTCTGGGACGCACTCCAGCCCCCGTCTGCCTAGAGGGCCGCAAGCAGGGCGCGGCGGGCGCTGTCGCAGGCCACCAGCAGGGTGAGCAGTCGCAACAGCAGCACCAACCGCGCTTCGGGCACCGCCTGCAGCCGCGCCGCAGACCAGCGGGCACCCACGGCAGCCGTCGAACCCAGCAGCAGGCCGATGGCCAGTTGGGCACGCCCATCGGCCACGAAGGTGCCGCTGGCGGCCAGGGCGGAAGCCAGCACCGCCACCGTGCTCAGGCGGATCGCCTGGTGCACCGGCATCGCCAGGGCCTGCACCAGCAGCGGCACCATCACCAGGCCGCCCCCCACCCCCACCAGGCCACTCGCCAGTCCCGCCACACCACCAACGGCTGCCAGGGACGGCAGGGAGACGCCCGATCCAGCGGCGGCCTGCAACTGCGAGCGGGGGCGGATGGTGAGGGCAAGGCCCAGATACATCAGGGCCTGCAGAGCCAGCAGCCAGGCCCCATGCAAACCCAGGCCGAGGCGGCTGAAGGCGATCGCGGCGGCACCGGCCGCCAGGGCCATCACCAGCGCCTGGGGGAGGGGGAGACTGCCATTGCGCAGGTGGGTGAGGCTGCCGCCGAGGGTGGTGGGCACGATCGCCAGCGTGCTGGTCGCCAGGGCCTGGTGCGGCTCGAGCCCCAGGGCCAGCAGCAGGGGGGAGAACACCACCCCGCCACCGATGCCCAGCAGCCCCGAGAGCAGACCCGCCAGCAGCCCGAGGGGGAGCACGGGGAGGAGGGGCAACAGAAGGGTGAGCAAGCTGGAGCCATGGACAGCACCGTTCAAGCTTCGCCGAGCCGAACCACCCGGCTGCTGCCGACCCTGCAGCTCAGCGGTCGCTGGCAGATGGCGATGGACCGCTGGCTGCTGGACCAGGGGCAACCCGCCCTGCGGCTCTACCGCTGGCAGCAGCCCTGCCTCTCCCTGGGGCGCCACCAGAAGCAGGTGCCCGCGCACTGGCTGGAATGGGCCGCCAGCGGCCGGCTTGAGCTGGTGCGGCGACCCAGCGGCGGTGGAGCCGTGCTGCATGGCGGCGATCTGAGCTACTGCCTGATCTGGCCTGGCGCACCGGTGGATCGGGCCGCGGCCTACCGGCAGGCCTGCAGCTGGCTGCAGCGGGCTTTCGCCAGCCTGGGCCTGCCCCTGGTGTTCGGCGACCAGCCGGCGGGCCTGGCACCTCGCAACTGCTTTGCCACCAGCTCAGCTGCCGATCTGGTGCATGTCCCCCCCACGGCCACGGGGGCAGCCAAGCGAATCGGCAGCGCCCAGTTCTGGCAGAGCGGTCGGCTGCTTCAGCACGGGTCGATTCAGCTGGAGCCCGACAGGACGTGGTGGCGGGAACTGTTCGGCACGCCACCGCCCCCGCTGCCGTCCCTGCCCTGCGACGAGACGTTTCTGGAGGAGCTGCTGCTGGAGGCCGCCGCCGGGGCCCTGCCTGAGCTGGAGCTGCCGCCTCTGGGCCTCCAACCCCTGAGCCGCGATGAACGGAGGGCCATCAGGGCCAGGATGGAGAGCGGCCAGCCCTAGGCACCCAGCTCACCGGAGGCCACCATGGCCCGCACCACCTGGGGCAGGGCCAGACCCAGGGGGTAGGTGTTGTGGCGACGGGCGGCCTGGAGCAGCGGCTCCGGCAGGGTCACCCCCAGGCGAGCCAGCACCGCAACGCCGAGATCGGGACGCTCCACGGTGCCACTGGGGAGACCCGCCGGGCTCAGCACCAGCAGGCGAGGCGCGTTGCTGTCCTCCAGCTGTTGCACGGCCTGCCAGAGCGGCGCGTCCTCCGCGATCGAAGCCAGACTGGAGAGGGGCTGGAGGTGATCCCCCACCCGATCGCTGTCCCAGCGCTGCACCGGCAGGGCCTGCAGGGTGGCGTCGTCAATCACGCCCTGCCAGCGACCCCGGTCGCAGACCAGCAGCCAGTCGGCCGGGCCGGCGGGGCTCTCCTCCGCCAGGCGCACCCGGCTGAGCTCCCGCAGGCTGGAGGAGGCCTCGAGCACCCGGAAGCGTCGCGCTGCCGCATCCCGCACCTTCAGCGCGGTGAGGGCCGCCTGCAACTGCAGCATCTGCTGCTGGTTGCGCACGGCGCCCAGGCCAAACCACCCCAGCAGGAGCAACCAGGCCCCGCCCATGCCGGCACCGCGGAGCAGCAGCAAGGCCCCAAAGCCAATGGCCAGGTAGGCGAGCAGGCGGCCGGAGGCATTGGCCACCTGCACACCGCGGCGCTGGCTGCCGGTGACCTGCCACACCAGGGCCTTCACGATCAGGCCGCCATCGAGGGGCAGACCCGGCAGCAGGTTGAACAGGGCGAGCACCAGGTTGAGGCTGCCCAGCTCGGTGATCATCACGCCAAGCCAAGGGGCCAGATGGGCAGCGGAATGGCTCGCCGCCAGCAGGCTGATCCCCAGCAGCAGGCTCACGGCCGGCCCGGCAGCCGCGACCAGCAGGGCGCCGATGGCGGTGCTGCACTCCCGCTCCACGCTGGCGACACCGCCCAGGAGAAAGAGCGTGATGCTCTTCACCTGCACCCCCTGGCTGAGGGCCACCAGGGAGTGGCCCAGCTCATGAAGGAGCACGGAGACGAAGAGCAGCACCGCAGTGATCAGCCCCAACCCCCAGAGCCAGGGCAGCGGCGGCACACCGACGGCGCTGCCCGCCAGGCTGAACCGGTACTGCTGCTGAAATGCGACGGTCGCCACCGCCAGGATCAGAAACCAGCTGGGGTGGATGCGCAGGGGAATGCCGCGGATCCTCAGCAGTTGCCAACCCTCGCCCACAGCACCAGCTCCCGATACGGCCAGCGAACAGGCCAGCCCGGCCCAGATCCTAGAAAGGGCCCAGCAGCGCCGATCCCCTGTGCCCGCCCCCCGGCTGAAGATCTGCGGCCTGCGCCAGCCGGCCCAGGCAGCCGCCGTCGCCGCCCTCGGGGTGGATGCGATCGGGGTGATCGCCGTGCCGGCCTCACCGCGCTTTCTGGCCAGTGGCGCCCGCGAGCAGCTGTTTGCCGCCATGCGCCAGGCCAACCCCCACTGCCAGGGGGTGCTGGTGGTCGCCGACCCGGAGGATGGGCAGCTGGCGGAACTGGATCCGAGCCAGGGCCACGACGTGGTGCAGCTGCATGGCCAGGAGAGTCCTGAGCGCTGCCGGGACTTGCGCTCGCGCCTGGGCTGCCGCCTCTGGAAGGCGGTGCGGGTGCGTCAGCCATCTGACCTGGCCACCCTCGAGGCCTACAGCGCCGTGGTGGATGCCCTGCTGCTGGATGCCTGGGTGCCCGATCAGCTGGGGGGCACCGGCCATCGCATTCCCCTGGAGTGGCTGGCGGACTGGTCGCCACCGGGGTCCTGGTGGCTGGCCGGGGGGATCAGCGCCGGCCGGGTTGCGGCCGTGCTGGCCCAGGTTGAACCCACGGGCCTCGATGCCTCCAGTGGCGTGGAACGGGCACCGGGCGACAAGGACCTGGCCCGGGTGAAGGAGCTGGTGGAGGCTGTGGAGGGGAGATCGAGGCGGCAGGATTAGGGACCCCCGCCAGGTTCCGATGGATTCCCTGCGTCGCCGCCTGCCCCTGCTGCTGATGGCCGCCCTGCTGGCCCCGGGCCTGCCGGCCCCCGGGCAGGATCTGGTGGGCTGCGCCCTGGTGGAGGGCCAACTCTCCTGCGTGCCGGGGGTGAGTGGCGATCCCCAGGCCCAGATCCGGGCCCTGCGCGGCCAGATCGCCGACACCCTCGCGGCCGAATCGGCAGTGCAGCAGGAGATTCTTGGCCTGCAGTCGCTGGTGCTGGCTGGAGAGGCCCGCGAAGGGGCCCTGCTGTCGGCACAGGCGGCGATGGCCACCCTGAGCGAGCTCCCTGCCGGCAACTTTCACTGGTATCGGCTCACACCGGGCGCCAGCCACTGGGTGTGGATCAGCAGCGCCTCAGGCCCGACCTACCGGCTCACGGCTGCCGATGTGGGCAGCCAGGTGATGGTGCTGATCGTGCAGAACGGTGACGGGACAGGAGGGGTGAAGCGTCAGCCCAGCCAACCGGTGGGGCCCGTTCTGGCAGGCCCCTGATTCAGACGAGACTCAGTTGGAGAGCAGGGATTCCTGCTGTTTCACCAGCTCGAAGAACTCCGCCTTGAGGCTCGGGTCGTGACGGAAGTCGCCCCGTACGACCGAGTTCACCATGCTGGTCTGGGGCTCCTTCACGCCACGCCACTTCATGCAGTAGTGCTGGGCTTTCACCAGGATGGCCAGACCCTGGGGCTCACAGAGACGCTCGATCTCATCAGCCAGGATCATCACGGCTTCCTCCTGGATGTGGGGGCGGGAGAAGACCCAGTCAGCCACCCTGGAGAACTTGGAAAGGCCGATCACCCGCTCACCGGGCTTGATGCCGATCCAACAGTTGCCCAGGATCGGTACCAGGTGGTGCGAGCAGGCGGAGCGTACAGAGATCGGACCGACGGTATAGATCTCGTCGAGCTTTTTGACGTTGGGGAAACTGGCGATCTTGGGCTGATCGTGATAGCGGCCTTTGAACACCTCATGGAGGTACATGCGGGCGACACGCTCGGCCGTCTCCTCAGTGTTGTGATCCCTGTCGATGTCAATCACAAGGCTGCGCAGCAGATCGCGAACCTTGCCAGCCACTTCAATTTCCAGCTGCTCGAGTTCGCCCTCGCCCAGATGCTCGGCGATGTTGTCGTTGGCGAGGTAGGGCACACCGGCTACCTCCAGCCGCTCCCGGATACGCAGGCTCACCGGCAGGGGGGCCGCATCGGGAGCGACATCCTGGCCTCGATGGGCACCTGCGGCAGCGGAACTGAAACTCGACGGGAGGGTGGAGGTCATGGTGAAGCTCAGAGCGCGCCAGCGGCGGGCATGAGGGTGAGGTCTTCCACCACCTGGGTGGCGGGCTGTTGGGCCAGGTACAGCAGGGCATCGGCGGCCCGCCCGGCATCAAGCATGGCACGCCGATCAAAGGAACTGTCGACCGTTTCGCTATCCCAGAGGGGTGTATTCACCGCACCCAGGGTGAGGGTGCTGACGCGAATGCCATGGGGTCGCTCCTCCACCGCCAGGCAGCGGCCGAGGGAGACGAGGGCTGCCTTGCTGACGCAGTAGGCACCCCAGTCGGGGAAGGCCTGGTGGGCGGCGTGGCTGCTCACGTTGATGATGTGGCCGCCGCCGCGGGCCCGCAGGGCGGGCAGCAGCAGCTGGCAGACCTGAAACACGGCCGTGAGATTGAGCTGGATCAGCTCCTGCCAGCGCCGCAGCGGCATGTCCGCCAGGGCACCGGTGTAGGCCATGCCGGCATTGTTGATCAGCACCTCAGGGCAGCCGCAACGGTCGATGAAATCGGCCAGGGCGGCGGGGATCGCGGCCGCATCGCCCAGATCCAGGGGCAGCAGATCGACCCGGCTGCCTCCGCCCGCAAGCTCATCGGCTAGGGCGGAGAAATCAGCGGAGGGTCGGGCCAGCAGCTGAAGGTCGTATCCCGCGGCAGCGAAACGACGGGCCGCCGCAGCGCCGATGCCCCGGGAGGCTCCTGTGATCAGTACGGAGGGCACGGGCGAGGGGTTGGGAGAGCCGGGTCAGCATCCACAGATGACCGATCCCAAGACAAACCTTAAGAACTCTGCACCGACTCTGGGGCCACCCCCTCGAGAAAGCGGCCCATCTGGCGGAACTTGGCGTAACGACGTTCGCAGAGCTCCGCCTCACTGAGCTGGCTGAGAAGATCGAGCTGCTCCCCGAGGGCCGCCTTGAGGGTCTCAGCGGCCTGGAGGGGGGCCCAGTGATTGCCGCCACTGGGCTCTGGCAGCACCTGATCGACGATCCCGAGTTGCAGGAGGTCGGGGCCGGTGATCTTGAGGGCCTCCGCCGCGACCGGAGCCTTGCCCGCATCGCGCCAGAGGATCGAAGCACAGGCCTCAGGGCTGGCCACGGTGTAGACGCTGTGCTCGAACATCAGCAGGCGGTCGGCAACACCGATCCCCAGGGCCCCGCCGGACCCCCCCTCGCCGATCACTGTGGCCAGGATCGGCACGCGCAGTCGGAACATCTCCCGCAGGTTGACGGCAATCGCCTCCCCCTGACCCTGCTCCTCCGCCAACACCCCGGCATAGGCCCCTGGGGTGTCGATGAAGGTGATGATCGGCAGGCGGAAGCGATCGGCATGCTCCATCAGGCGCAGAGCCTTGCGGTAGCCCCCAGGCGATGCCATGCCGAAGTTGCGCGCCACGTTCTCGCGGGTGTCACGGCCCTTCTGGTGACCGATGAGCATCACCCCCCGATCCCCGAGACGACCGACGCCGCCGACTAGGGCCTGGTCATCCGAACCGCGACGGTCGCCGTGGAGCTCGAGGAAGTCATCACAGATCACCTGGATGTAGTCGAGCGTGCTGGGCCGCTGGGGATGGCGGGCCACCTGAATCTTCTGGGCCGGGGTGAGGGCGGCAAAGATTTCGTGGCGGCGGCGGGTGGCCAGGGTTTCCAGCTGCAGCAGCTGCTGGCTCACATCCACTTCCGAATCACGGGCCAGCTGGCGGATCTGCTCGATCTGCTCCTCCAGCTCAACCAGCGGTTTTTCAAAATCCAGCAGGGCGCGGCGGGCCATGGCGTGGAAGGCGGGGTGAAGGGGAAGGGAGCGGAGCGGCGCGGGTCAGGCCGGGGCGAGGCTGGGGGAGGGGGCGAGGGCCGGATCGAGCTCGAGGGAGCGGAAGCCGTGACGCAGCGAGGCAGCGCCGATCAAATCCATGGCGTCGAGGGTGATGTTGTTGCGGCCCCAGCTGAAGTTGGTGTGAATGCCCTCGAAATCCAGGAGCATCGCCTCAGCGAAACAGGCAAACATCTGGCGCTGGGGTTTGGCCATCTCAGCCACCTCCATCATCTGCCAACCGATGTCCTGCCAGAACTCGACGATGCCACCCTTGAGCACATGCACGCCAGGGGCGGCCGCCTTGCTGTCGAGATTCTTGGGGTAACCCCCGTCGATCATCAGGCAGGGTTTGCGCAGCGAACCGGTGTCGATCTGCAGGCTCTGGGGCAGGCTGGCGACCCAGACGACCACATCGGCCTCAGGCAGGGCATCCGCCAGGTCGAGAATCCGGCCCTCACCCAGGCTCTCCTGGAGGTCGATCAGCGGCTGGGGCCGGCGGGCCACCAGCAGCAACTCCCCGACCCCCCGGCGCTGCAACCAACGACAGACCGCACTGCCGATGTCACCGCTGGCACCGACGACTGCCACCTTAGCCCTGGCCAGATCGATGCCCAGGCGCGGAGCATTCGTTTCCACCTGCTGACAGATCACCCAGGCGGTGTGGGTGTTGCCGGTGGTGAACCGCTGCCAGTCGAGTTCAACGGCACTCACCCGCTCCTCCCTGAGGAGGTTCATGTCCTCAAAGATGATGGAGGTGAAGCCCCCCAGGGCTGTGATGTCAATGCCGCTCTTCTGGGCCAGCTCCATGGCCTTGAGGACCTTGCGCTTGGCCGTCTTGAAGCGGCGGAGCATCTCCGGCACGAAGACGGAGTCGATGTAGGCCCCTTCGATCACCTTACCGGTGCGGCTGGTGACCTGCACCCGCTCCACGAGCTGGGGCGGGGCCGAACACCACATGTCGAGATCACCGTCGGCAAACTCGCCGTAGCCCAGCGAGCGGGCCTTGACGCGGGCCTCCTCAAAACTGGTGGAGTGACCGATCAGGCCGAACATGCAGGCGCGCAGGAGATGTGGCGGACGCTACATCTTCCCACGCACCCATGGGAGGACGGTCAGCCGACGAGGGCAGCGGCGGCCATGCGGGCGATCTCCCGACCGGTGAAGCCGATGTCCATCAGTGCCTCCTGGTAGGAGCTGAGGAAATCGGCCATCAGGTCTTCCTGGTCCATGTGCAGCACGGCGGCATCACTGGCCACCTGCTCGAGCATCTTGCGCACGAGGGGCAGGTTCTCCCGGTTGGCCTGCTCCAGCTCCTCGCGAACGTGGTCCAGGTTGGCCTTGAGCCATTCCTGGCCGTAGTTGAGGTGGGTGTACTCATCCTTCACCACGCCCTCGGTGATCTTGCGGGCGAAGGGATCGGCAACAGGGATATAGATGTGGTAGGCCGAGATCGCGAAGGCCTCGATCAGGATGGCCTGGATCAGCAGGCAGGTGGTCACCTTGCCTTCCGCCAGGGCCTTCTGGAAGTTGCCGTGCAGGGGAGAGAAGAACTCCTTGGCGAAGGGCATGTCGGCGGTGACGCCGAGGTTGTTGGCACAGGCGGTGAACCCCTTCATGTGCTTCAGCTCCATGCGGGCGAGCTTGGCGAGCTCTTCCGCCTGATCAGGCAGCAGGGTGCCGATGGCCACGTAGTTGTCGTGGGCCTCCTGCTCGCCTTCGATGACGATGGCGTTGATCCGGCTGTAGGCGTCCTTGTAGGTCTCGCTGCTGAAATCCGGCAGCTCCGCACCGGAGGGGGTCCCAGCCTCCAGGGCTTCAGGTGTGGAAGTCAGCGTCGCCATGTCGGCCGCGGGTCAGGAACTGATGGGGTGACTGTAACCAGCGTCACCTGGTTTCAGGCCCCCCGGGGGCCAGTGGACGGGGACCGGTGGCCAGTCGCTCACCAACAGGCTTGCCAACCGCCGGGTCCAGCCCTCCACCAGCCGCTGGAACAGGGCATCGCCGAGCTCGGCCGTGGCGCCGCCGGCATCGCCGATCACGCCACTCCCACTGAGATCGGCCGTCAACCAGGCCGACGGCACGGCGCCCTCCAGATCCCACCCCGGCGGCGGCTCGGCCCCCAGGCCATCGCGGGGCCGGTCGGGGCCCACCTGCTCCGGAGCCAGGTGAAGCATCAGGCTGGTCTCGGCCAGGCCGGCATGGAGCCCCCGGTCCCGCTCAGGCGGGGGAATCAGCTCGGCCACCCCCTCTGGTCCGCTCCAGAGGAAGCAGGGCAGCACACCCAGGGCAGGGGCACGGGAGCGCAGGGCCCGGGCCGCGGTCTGGAGCAGGGCGATCTGGCCACCGTGCCCATTCAGCAGCACCAGGCGGCGGAAGCCCATCTGCGTGAGCTGGACCCCCACCTCACCCACGAGTTGGATCAGCAGATCCGCCGGCAGGGTGAGGGTGCCGGCAAAACCCTGGTGTTCCGGAGAGAAACCCATCGCCTGCAGGGGAAGACGCCAGATCGGAGCGGTCTCCGGCAGAGCCGCCAGCACCGCGTCGAGGACCCGGTCCGCGAACAGGGCGTCCGTGCCCAGGGGCAGGTGGGGGCCGTGCTGCTCCACGGCCCCCCAGGGCCACACCACGGTGCTGCCGGGCTGACGCGCCGCCTGCTCCACCTGGGGCCAGGCCAGTCGCGCCAGCTGGCGCTCGGCGGGGATCCCGGCAGGCGACATGGCAAACGAATCGGATCCCTACAGTGTGCTGCTGTCAGCCCGATGTGGAGATGGCCGGATCCGGCAAGCCAACGCCTGCGTCCTCATCCCGGCCCATCCCCCCGGGATCGGGGCGCAGCCAGCCCACCCCGCCGGTGCGGCGCCCGCCCCAGGTGCTGATGATCAAAAAGGATGAGCCCCGCTCCGCGGAGGCGGAGGCCGGCGGCGAGGCCTTGGCCACCCCCCCCGCGGCGCCGCCGGCCCAGCCCCAGGTGCCCGTGGCACCGGCAGCGGCCGCTGCCCCAGCTCCACGCCGCAGCGACGACGAGCTGTTCGACCTGGGCGAGATGGCCGGCATGACCATGGCCGACCTGCTCGGCCCGGATCCCGGTCGCGGCGGCAACCGCGGCGGCCGGGCCAAGGCGGCGGGACCCGCCCCAACCACTGCTGCCCCCTCCCCCGTGAGCCGCAGCGTCGACGACTTCGACTTCGACGAGGAGACCTTCCTGGCCGCCCTCGACGAGCTCGACTTCGTCGGCACCACCGGCGAAGTGGTCACCGGCACGGTGATCGGCGTCGAGAGTGACGGCGTCTACGTGGACATCGGTGGCAAGGCCCCGGGCTTCATGCCCAAGAAGGAGGCGGGTCTCGGGGTGATCACCAACCTCAAGGAGCGCTTCCCCAACGGGACCAGTGTGGAGGTGCTCGTCACCCGCGAGCAGAACGCCGACGGCATGGTGACGATCAGCGCCCGGGCCCTGGCCCTGCGCCACAGCTGGGAGAAGGTGCGCGGCCTGGAGAAGGACGGCAAGGTGGTGCAGGTGAAGGTGAACGGCTTCAACCGCGGCGGCGTGACCTGCGATCTCGAGGGGCTGCGGGGCTTCATCCCGCGCTCCCAGCTCCAGGAGGGAGAGAACCATGAGGCCCTGGTGGGCAAGACCATCGGCGTCACCTTCCTGGAGGTGAATCCAGACACCCGCAAGCTGGTGCTCTCCGAGAAGAAGGCCGCCACAGCAGCCCGGTTTGCTGAGCTGGAGGTGGGTCAGCTGGTGGAAGGTCAGGTGGTCTCGGTGAAGCCCTATGGCTTCTTCGTCGACCTGGGGGGCATCAGTGGTCTGCTCCACCAGAGATCCATCAGCGGCGGCCAGCTGCGGGATCTGCGGGAGGTCTTCGATCAGGGCGACCGGGTGCGGGCGCTGATCACGGATCTGGATCCCGGTCGCGGCCGCATTGCCCTGAACACCGCCCTGCTGGAGGGCCAGCCCGGCGAGTTGCTGATCGAGAAGGAGAAGGTGATGGCCGAAGCGGAAGACCGGGCCAACCGCGCCCGCTCCCTGCTGCGTCAGCAGGAACAGCAGGCCGGATGAACGTGCCGATGACCGCCGGTTCCACCGTCGGGCCCGACTGGGAACTCGATTACTACTCACGGCCGATCCTGGAGGCCGATGGCAAGAAGCGCTGGGAGCTGCTGATCTGCTCCACCCCGGAGGTGGGCGGCGATGGCCGCCAGCTGGCGAACGGCTTCCGCTGGGTGCTTCCCTGCCCGGCCGCCAGCGTGAACTCCGTGTGGCTGCGGGAAGCCCTGGAACAGGCCCTGGCCGCCGCCGCCGAGGCCGGTCTGGCGCCTCCGCGGCGCCTGCGCTGCTGGCGGGCCTCCATGCGCACGATGGTGCAGCGCGCCGCCGAGGGCCTGGGGATGGAGCTGGTGCCCAGCCGCCGCACCTATGCCCTGGTGAGCTGGCTGCAGGAGCGTGAGCGGTCGGTGTATCCCCAGGAACCCGGCTACATGGCGGGCCCCCTGGCCCCACCGCCGGCACCGATCCGGCCCCTGCCGCTTCCCCTGCCGGAAGCCGCCCGCGGGGAGCGCTGGTGCTGGGCGAGCCTGCCGGTTGAGGCCCTGGCAGGTGCCGCCCAGTGGGAGAGCAGCTTCCGCTCCCTGATCCCCCTGCCCGCCGAGGTCGAGGGGGAGGCCATGGTTCCCGGCATTCGCCTGTTCGGCGGTGGTCGCGCCCTGGCCATCGCCGGCTGGCTGGCCGGGCTGGAGCCGGTGCGCCTGGAGATCGATGGGGGACAGCTGGTGCTGGAGGCCGGCCTGGAGGATCGCTGGCGGCTCGGTGCGCTCGAGGAGGAGGAGGCGACCGCCGCCCGCGAGGCTTTTGCAGCGGCCCGCCAGCAGGCCGGTGGACTGCAGTTCCTGGCGGTGCAAGGGCGCGACGGCGACCAGCACTTCGAGGGGTTCTGGCTGCTGCGCGACCTCCCCGACGCCTGAACCATGGGCGACCCAGGGCACGACCCCTTCCAGCATCCGGATGTGGGCTTCAACGCCATGCCGGGATGGACCTGGGTGGGCTGCTACGGCGGCTACTACCTCCAGGCTGACCTGCTCGGGGAGTTTGAACACGGCTTTTTCACCCGCCAGTGGCAGGGGCGCGGACCCGAGGTGCTCGCCGGCTACCTGAGCGCCGGGGTGAGCATTCATCGCCCCCAGCAGGTGCACGGCGCTGCCGTGCTGCCAGCCAGCCAAGCCAGCGCCGCCCCCTGGCCGGATGCCGATGGGCTGGTGAGTGATGGCGGCGGCCAGAGCCTGTGGGTGTGCGGTGCCGACTGCACCCCCGTGCTCCTGGCCGACCCGCGCCGGGGCGCCGTGGCCGCCTGCCATGCCGGCTGGCGCGGGGTGGCGGCCGGGGTGCTGGCGCAGGCCGTGGCTCAGCTCACGGCCGCCGGCAGCGCGCCCGGGGAGCTGCTGGCGGCCCTGGGTCCGGCCATCAGTGGCGTCCACTATCAGGTGGAACGCCAGGTGAGCTCCGAGGTCGCAGACGCCATCGATGCAAAGGCCGGCCTGGAGCGACTCCTGGAGTGCGGGGCTCTCCAGCCCGATCCTGAGCCGGGCCGGGATCGCCTCGACATCCGCGCCGCGGCCCGCCTGCAGCTGCAGGCGCTGGGACTGCCCGCCAGCCAGATCAGCACCTGCCCCCTCTGCACCCTGGCGGAGCCGGCACTCTTCCACTCCTGGCGCCGCGATCAGGTGAAGACAGTGCAGTGGAGCGGCATCGTTTCCCAGGCCTGAAGCGCAAGGCCCCCTTGCAGGCCATGCCCGCGAAAAGCAATAATGCAAATGACGCATAACTTTCTCAATGCTCACGGGCGCAGACCTCCTGGCCAAGGTCAAGGAACTCGGCGATGCCTCCAAATCCGACCTTGTTCGGGCCTGTGGCTACGTCTCCCAGAAGAAAGACGGCACCGAGCGTCTCAACTTCACTGCTTTTTACGAGGCCCTGCTCAATGCCAAGGGCGTTGAATTCGGAGCGCCCGTGCGCGGCGGCAAAGGTGGACGCAAGCTCAGCTTCTCCACCCGCGTGCAGTTCAACGGCAACCTGATGGTGGGCAAGGCCTACACCGCCCAGCTGGGACTGCAGCCTGGTGACGAGTTTGAGATCAAGCTCGGACGCAAACAGATCCAGCTGATGCCCCTGGGCTCCAGCGACGACGACGAGGAGTGATCGTGGCCGGGAGGGCGATATGCGCTCTCCCGATCACCCCAACACCCGTAGAGCCACCTGTTCCGCCACCTTGATGCCGTCGATCGCGGCCGAGAGGATGCCTCCCGCGTAGCCGGCCCCCTCGCCAGCGGGATACAGCCCGGGGGTGTTGGTCGATTCCAGGCTGGTACCTGCCCGCGGAAGGCGCACAGGCGACGAGGTGCGCGTCTCCACCCCGGTGAGCAGGGCATCCGGACGGCAGAATCCCGGGATGCGCCGGTCGAACTGGGGCAGGGCCTCCCGCAGGGCTGCCGCCACAAAGGGGGGGAGACAGGTGCTGAGATCGGCCGGCACCACTCCCGGCTGGTACGACGGCACGATGGCACCCCCATCCCCAGGTCCATCGAGACTGGTGCTGGCCCGGCCGCCGAGAAAATCCTCGAGCCGCTGGGCCGGGGCCTGCAGGGTGCAGCCTCCGGCCTGATAAGCCTGCCGTTCCCAGTGACGCTGGAAGGCCACCCCCGCCAGAGGATCGGCAGGGCCGTCTCCGTAGGAAGCCACGTCCGCGAGGGTGACATTCACCACCAGCCCGCTGTTGGCATTGCGCTCATTGCGGGAGTGCTGACTCATGCCATTCGTCACCACCGCCTCCGGCTCTGAGGTGGCCCCCACCACCAGGCCACCGGGACACATGCAGAAGCTGTAGACGTCACGCCCCTGGTTCTGGGGCTCCAGGCAGTGATGCACCAGCTTGTATTCCGCTGCACCCAGCCGGGGATGGCCGGCCTGCTCCCCCCAGCGGGCCCGGTCGATCTGGGGCTGGGGGTGCTCGATGCGCACCCCTATGGCGAAGGGCTTGGCCTCGAGCGCCACACCGCTGGCCTGAAGCCAGGCGAAGGTGTCGCGGGCGCTGTGGCCAACAGCCAGCACCACGGCGGTGGCAGCCAGATGGCGTCCGTCGGCCAGCAGCACGCCGCGCACCGTGCGGTTGGCGGGATCCAGATCCAGCCCACTCACCCGGCTGCCGAACCAGACCTCCCCTCCCAGGGCTTCGATCCGCCCCCGCAGGCCGCGCACCACCGTGGCCAGCTTGAAGGTGCCGATATGGGGGCGGTGCAGGGTGAGGATCTCGGGGTTGGCCCCGGCGGCGACCAGCTCCTCGAGCACCTTGCGCACATAGGCGCGGGGCTCGCTCACCTGGCTGTAAAGCTTGCCATCCGAGAAGGTGCCTGCTCCCCCCTCCCCGAACTGGGCATTCGACTCGGGATCGAAGGGCCGCTGTCCCTTCCAGAAGCCGAAGGTGTCGGCGGTGCGCTGCTTCACCGGCTGCCCACGCTCCAGCAGCAGGGGCCGCAACCCCAGCTGGGCGAGCAGCAGGGCCGCGAAATAGCCACAGGGGCCGGCACCCACCACCACCGGCCGGGGCCCGGCCCAGTCCGGCGCAGCGGCCTCCCGCACCGGCCGGTAACGCTCGTCGGGGCTGGGGCGCAGATGGGGATCGTTGGCGAAGCGCTGCCGAAGACGGCCCTGGGCCGCCTCACTGAGGGCCAGATCGACATCGAGGCTGTACACCAGCCGGATCGGCCCCTGGCGCCGGGCATCGACGCTGCGCTTCACCAGGTGATGGCCCCGCAGCTGCTCCGGACGCAGGCGCAGGCGACGGCAGATCGCGACCTGCAGATCCGCGTCGCTGTGGTCGAGGGGCAGCTTCAGCTCGCTCAACCGCAACACGGCACGTCCTCCAGAGCCACAGATGCTCCGGATTCATTTCAGCAGCCGTCAGCGGCCTGCGGCATCTGCCAGGGTGAGCACATTCCGGCCCCACGCGCATGTCGCTGAGCCACTGTCCTCTCTGCATCGCCCTGGCGGTGCTGAGCACCGTGCGCGGCATGGGCCACGTGGTGCTGCTCTGGCAGGTGGCGCTGCCATGAGCGATCGGGCCACCTACTTCGGTGCCAATGGCTGGCTGCTGGAGCTGGCGGGGCGGCGCATCCTGGTGGATCCCTGGCTGATGGACAGCCTGGTGTTTCCCCCGGGCCCCTGGCTCTTCCGCGGGGAACTGCCCCGCCCATGGCCCGCGTGCCGGCCCCCCTCGACCTGCTGCTGCTGACGCAGGGCCTGCCGGACCATTGCCACCCGCCGACCCTGGCCCTGCTGGATCGGGACCTGCCCGTGATCGCCTCGGCTTCCGGCGCAGCCAGGGCCCAGGAGCTGGGATTCCGCCAGGTGACGGCCCTGCGGCCGGGGGAGCACAGCCAGCTGGCCGGAGGTGAGCTCGAGATCGGCGCGGTGCCGGGGGCACCGGTTCCCCTGGTGGAAAACGGCTATCTGGTGCGCGGCGGCGGCACCAGCCTCTACCTCGAACCGCATGGCTATCTGGCAGCGGAAACCCTGCTGCCCCCCCCAGGCGGTGGACGTGGTGATCAGCCCGGTGGTGGACCTGGGCCTCCCGCTTGCGGGGGCCTTCGTGCGGGGCCAGAGCGTGCTGCCCGATCTCCTGCGCCGCTTCCGGCCCCACACCGTGCTGGCCAGCACCACCGGCGGAGCCGTGACCTACTCCGGTGCCCTCAGTCGCCTGCTCTGGCAGAAGGGAACTCTGGCGGAGGCCCGGCGGCAGGTGGAGGCCCTGGCCCCGGACTGCCGCCTGATCGCCCCGGAACCTGGCGTCGCGATCGCACTTCGCCGCCAGCAGCCCCAGGCCTCGGCCGCCTAGGGCACCACCCCGGCAGGGGCCAGATCAGCCTCGATCGCTGCCACCGCCAGGCGCGTGGGGATCACGGCGTCTGGATTGAGGCTGATCGAATCGATCCCCTGCTCCACCAGGAAGCGGGCGAATTCAGGGTGATCGCTGGGGGCCTGGCCGCAGATGCCGATCTTGCGGCCGCAGCGCCGGGCGGTGGCGATCGCCAGGCTGATCATGGCCTTGACGCTGGCATGGCGCTCGTCAAACAGATCGGCCACCAGGGCGGAGTCGCGATCGAGCCCCAGGGTGAGCTGGGTGAGGTCGTTGGAGCCGATCGAGAAGCCATCAAAGCGCTCGGCGAAGGCCTGGGCGGCGATCACGTTGCTGGGCAGCTCGCACATCACGTACACCTCCAGGCCGTCCTCGCCCCGCACCAGCCCCTGCTCCGCCATCGCGGCCAGCACCCGGTCCCCCTCCTCAGGGGTGCGACAGAACGGCACCATCGGAATCACGTTGGTGAGGCCCATCTGCTGGCGCACCCGCGCAAGGGCCTGACACTCCAGGGCGAAGGCGGCCCGGAAGGCAGGGGCGTAATAGCGGGAGGCCCCTCGCCAGCCGATCATCGGGTTCTCCTCCGCGGGCTCGAAGGCCGCTCCCCCCAGCAGGCGGGCGTACTCGTTGCTCTTGAAATCGGAGAAGCGCAGGATCACCGGCCGGGGGTAGAAGGCGGCGGCGATGCTCGCCATGCCCTGGGCCAGCAGGTCGACGTAGTAATCGGCCGGCTCGCGGTAGCCGGCCACCAGGGCGGCGATCGCCTGGCGCTCCGCCGGATCCACGACCCGTTCGGGCTCCAGCAGGGCCAGGGGGTGCACGCGGATGTGGTTGGCGATGATGAATTCCAGCCGCGCCAGGCCCACGCCGTCGCAGGGAATCGCCGCGAGCTTGAAGGCCTCCTCCGGGTTGCCCACGTTCATCAGGATGCGGGTGCGGGTGGCCGGCAGGTCGGCCAGCTCCTGCTCCTCCACCCGGAAGGGCAGCGCCCCGCGGTACACCCGACCCTCATCGCCCTCGCAGCAGCTGGCGGTGATCAGCTCCCCATCGGCGATGCGGCGGGTGGCGTCGCCGGCACCGACGATCGCGGTGATCCCCATCTCGCGGGCAATGATCGCCGCGTGACAGGTGCGCCCGCCCTGGTCAGTGATCACCCCACTGGCCCGCTTGAGAATCGGTTCCCAGTCGGGATCCGTGCGCTCGGTCACCAGCAGGTCGCCGGAACTGAAGCGCTGAATCTCCGAGGGATCGCGGATGATCCGGGCCCGGCCGCTGCTCACCGAGGCGCCGATCGCCCGGCCGGTGCACAGCTGCTCGGCGCCACCGCCGCCGGGCCCGGCCTCCAGGTGCCAGCTGCGCAGCACGGAGGCGGAGCGGCGCGATTGCACGGTCTCCGGCCGCGCCTGGAGGATGAAGAGCTCGCCGGTGCAGCCATCCTTGGCCCACTCGATGTCCATCGGCGTGGGCTGGCCGCGGCGGGCGCTGTAGTGGCGCTCGATCGTGCAGGCCCAGCGCGCCAGCTGCAGGGCCTCGTCATCGGAGATGGCGAAGCGGCGCTGCTCCGCCGCGGGCACGGGCACATTGCAGGTGGCGCTGGCGCCGGGATGGCTGGGATCGGTGGCGGAGCCCTGGCCGGCCTCGGCATAGACCATGCGGATCGCCTTGCTGCCCAGGCGGCGCTGCAGGATCGGGGCGAAGCCCTGCTGCAGGGTGGGTTTGAAGATCAGGTACTCATCGGGGTTCACCGCCCCCTGCACCACGTTTTCCCCCAGGCCGTAGGCGGCCGTGAGCAACACGGCCTCACGGAAGCCGGTCTCGGTGTCGATCGAGAACATCACCCCGGAGGCGGCCAGATCGGCGCGCACCATCCGCTGCACACCGATCGAGAGGGCCACCTCGAAGTGGTCAAAGCCGTTGAGCTGCCGATAGGAGATCGCCCGGTCGGTGAACAGGGAGGCGAAGCAGCGGCGGCAGGCGGCCAGCAGCGCGGCCTGGCCCTGCACATTCAGGTAGGTCTCCTGCTGGCCGGCAAAGGAGGCGTCGGGCAGATCCTCGGCGGTGGCACTGGAGCGCACCGCCACCGCCGGCTCGCCCCCACCGGTGGCGGCCGTGAGACGCGCATAGCCCGCGAGGATGGCCGCCTGCAGATCTTCCGGCAGAGGAGCGCGCAGGAGGAGTGAGCGGGCGGCGGCACCGGCCGCCTGCAGGGCAGCGATATCGGCACTGTCCAGTCCGTCCAGCAGGGCATGCAGCCGATCGGCCAGGCCATTGCTGGCGATGAAGTGGCGGTAGGCGTCGGCGGTGGTGGCAAAGCCATCAGGCACCCGCACCCCGTGCTGGCCCAGCTCGCAGATCATCTCGCCCAGGGAGGCGTTCTTGCCCCCCACCTCGGCGATGGCCTCGATGCCCACTGCGGCGAAGGGCAGCACGAGGCTGGGCTGGCGCACGGCGCTGGGCTCTGAACCGGAGGTCGTGGGGTCAGGGACCATGGATTAGGGGACAGCCTCCTGAACTCTGCCCCTGGCCGGCCGGCACCGCCGCAACTGTGAACCGGACGAAGCACTGCGGAGCACAGGGATTCGGTGCCACAGTGGGGCGTCACCCAACACCGCTATCGGGTTTCGTGTTCCGTTCCTCCCCCGCCTGGGTCGCCTCCGCTGCCCTGGCGCTCGCCACAGCACTGCCCTCGACTCCGGCTCATGCCCAGGCCCAGGGCGCAGCGGCCAAGCCTGCGTCGATGGAACTGATGAATGACATGTCCCTGGCCGCCGCCGTGAATGTGTGTGAGCTGGCCGTGGAGGAGAAGGTGCCCGTCCAGAAGACCGTGCTTTCCAATGCCAAGGCCATCACCTACGTGGTGACCAACCGCTACGACTCCCAGGTGGCCGGGGCGGGCAAGCTCTCCGCCGACCAGATCGCCAACGGTTCGATCATCCAGGTGGTGGGCCGGGTGAAGCAGGGCTGCTATCCCAAGCTGGCCGGGGCCGACAAGAAGTTCATCGACGACGTGCTGGCCGAGTATGAGAAGGCCGTGAAGAACCAGCCCAAGCGCTGAGCATCCACGGCTGATGGGCCACCGACCCCGGTTGGCCCTTGGTTCTTGGCCCTTGATTCAAGGAGGCCAGGTGGGCCCCTCAGCTGCGCGGCGCGGGGTCGGGGCGGTTGTGCTCCGGCTCCGGCTCCGGCAACAGCTGGGCCAGCAGGCCGGCCGCCATCAGTGCGCCCCCCAGGGCCAGGGCCAGGGTGCGGTTGGTGGCCGCTGGACCATCACTCCAGGCGGCGGCGGCCAGAAAGGCGCCCCCCAGCAACAGGGAGGGCACCAGCACGATGCCCTTGGCGGTGCGATTAAGGCTCATTCAGCTCAGGCCGGAACAGCGTGCGTCGGTGAGGCTATCCAGCGCAGGCTGGGCGAAGCCATGGGTCACCAGGGCGCCGCTCAGATCCTCACCGGCCCCCCGACCTCCAGGCAGGGTGGTCACCCGGGCCAGCAGGGTTCCCCCCCGTTCCCCCATGGGCCGGAGGTTCACCCGCGTGCCTCGGGGGGCAAGCCGCCGCAACCAGGCCGTTGCCTCAGCCTCCTGCTCGGGACCCACGCTGATGCAGGCCAGACGCACCGCGTAGCTGCGGTTGCTGTCGCCCACCTGCAGCAGGGTGGCCTGACGCACCTGCCGCACCTCTGCGGCAGCAACCGGATGGGGGACGGCAAGCAGGCCGATCAGCGCCAGCAGGAGCGCGAAGCTCCCCGCCAGCACCCTTGCGTGCCACTCGGATGGTGCCCGGCCAACCCGGGCACCGGGCCCACGACCTCCGGCAGAAGACGGGTTCAGAGCTTGGCGCCGCAACTGGGGCAGAAGTGGTGGGCACTCTCCGTGCTGGCGCCGCAGCTGCCGCACTGGCGGGTGGTGGCAATGGCCAGCTCGGGATGGGAGGGCAGGCCCACCATCTGGGCGTTGCTGGCACCGGGGGGCACCATCGGATAGCAGTTCTCGTTGCGGCGCACCTTCACGTCGATGAAGGCAGGCCCCGGATGGGCCAGGGCTTCAGCCAGCTGCTCCCGCATCCGGGAGCGCTCCGTGATCAACACGCCACGCACCCCGAAGGCCGCCGCCAGCGCCTCGAAGTTGGGCATGCCACCGGTCATCTCCGAAGCCGAATAGCGCTCCTCGTAGAAGCTCTCCTGCCACTGGCGCACCATCCCCTGCCAGCCGTTGTTGAGCACCACCACCTTCACCGGCAGGTTGTACTGGGCCAGGGTGCCGAGCTCCTGGATGTTCATCAGGATCGAGGCATCCCCCGCCACGCAGATCACCTGCGCATCGGGGAAGGCGGTCTGCACCCCCATGGCCGCCGGCATGCCGAAGCCCATGGTGCCGAGGCCAGCGGAGCTGATCCAGCGCCGGGGGCCGTTGTGCAGGAACTGGGCGGCCCACATCTGATGCTGGCCCACATCCGTGGTGTAGTAAGCGTCGGGAGCTAGATCCCGCAGGGCCACCACCACTTCCTGGGGAGCGATCTCGCCTTCTGGAGGCGGCACCACCAGGGGGTAATGCTGCTTCCAGCCGTCGATGCGCTGAAGCCAGGCCTCGGTGCGGCCTTCCGCGCCATCGCCGGCTGAGGCCTGCAGCAGGGCATCGAGCGCCAGGCGCACATCGCCCACCACGGGAACCTCCGGCACCCGGGTCTTGCCCACCTCCGCCGCATCGATGTCGATGTGGATCACCTGGGCGCGAGGAGCGAAGCCATCCAGCCGGCCGGTGACCCGGTCATCGAAGCGGACGCCCACGGCGATCAGCAGGTCGCACTCGGTGACGGAGAAGTTGGCATAGGCCGTGCCATGCATGCCGAGCATGCCCACCGCCAGGGGGTGCTTCTCGTCGAAGGCACCCTTGCCCATCAGGGTGGTGGTGACGGGCAGGCGGAAGCGCTCCGCCAGCTGGCGCACCTGGGCATGGGCCCCACTGCTGATGGCGCCGCCACCCACGTAGAGCAGGGGCCGGAGGGCTTGGCGGATCAGCCCGAGGGCCGCTTCGATCGCCTCGGCACGCGGTGCCGGGGGAAGGCGGAAACCCGGGGGCACGGCCGTGCCGGGCTCCACGGGCACATAGTCGAACTCCTCGACGCCCACATCCTTGGGCACATCGATCAACACCGGGCCGGGCCGGCCGGTGGAGGCGATCAGGAAGGCCTCCGCAACGATGCGGGCGATGTCGCGCGGGTCGCGCACCACCCAGGAATGTTTCACGATCGGCAGGGTGATGCCGAAGATGTCGGTTTCCTGGAAGGCGTCGGTGCCGATGGCGGCCCGGGGCACCTGGCCGGTGATCACCACCATCGGCACCGAATCCATATGGGCGGTGGCGATGCCGGTCACCAGGTTGGTGGCGCCGGGACCGGAGGTGCCGAAGCACACGCCCACCTTGCCGGTGGCACGGGCGTAGGCATCGGCGGCATGGGTGCCGCCCTGCTCGTGGCGCACCAGGATGTGCTTCAGCCAGCCGCGGCTCTCTGCCTTGTGCAGCTCGTCGTAGATGGGCAGGATCGCGCCACCGGGATAGCCAAAGATGTGCTCCACGCCGTGGCGGCGCAGGGCGTCCATCAGGGCATAGCCACCGTTCACCCGCTGCGGTTCGACGCCGAGCCCTGCCGGGGCCGCCCCAGCAGGTGCGGAGGGGTCCGCAGAGATGAGGGGCGAAAGCGTCACGGCTGCAGTGGCCAGGGACCTGGCGGCTTAACGGGATAGGGCAACCCTAGGCGCTGACGGGCTTTTTGGAGCTACGGGCGGGCCTCCGGCCTGGCGGGCCCGGGCCATGGCCCGCAGCACCAGGGCCGGGTCGATCCAGGCACCGCGGTGGCGCATGCCCCAGTGCAGATGGGGGCCCGTGCTCCTCCCGGTCACCCCCACATGACCGATCAACTCGCCCGTGCGCACGGCCTGGCCTTCACGCAGCGCCACTGGCCCGCTGCGGTAGGCCCCACCACGAAGCGAGCCGGTTAGATGGCAATAGATGTGCTCATACTCCCCTGAGCGAATCACCAGACCCAGGCCGCAGGTGCCGTCGTTGATGACGCTGGTGACCACCCCTCCCCACCAGTTGCGGATGGGAGAACCCATGGGGGCAGCGATGTCGAGACCGTAATGGGGCTCCACCCGCCCCCAGGGACCCGTGCGGGTGCCGAAGTGGCTGGTGTAACCCGCGAAGCTCACCACCGGAAACACCCCGAGGCGCCAGATGCTGCCACTGCTGCCCTCGGCAGCGGGCAGGGCCAGAAATGGAGCTGCCGTGAGCAGGGCGGCGAGCACCAGCCTCCGCAGCGCCTGAGGCCTCAGCCGTCGTTGATCAGAGAAGGCCGAGCGCATGCAACGGTCCCCGTCCACTGAGCAGCTCCAGCAGGAAAGCGGAGAAGCCCACCATCGCCAAGCGGCCGTTCCACACCTCCGAGCTGTTGTTCCACCCCCAGGCCCACTTGTCCTGGGGATAGAGCTTCACCTTGGTGGGCAGGGCAGCGGCCTGGTCGAGATTCACCTCCGGTCCCTCGAGGGCCTGCTGCACCAGGTGGGCCAGGCCCGTGATGAAGGACGGGGTGATGTCGAGGGCGGGCACGCGGCGGAAGTTGGTGATCCCCGCCTCCGTGGCGATCTCCCGGTACTCGATGTCAATTTCTTCCAGGGTCTCGATGTGCTCACTCACAAAGCTGATCGGCACGACCACCAGATCCTTCACGCCGGCGTCGCCCAGCTCATGCAGGGCGTCGTCGGTGTAAGGCTTGAGCCACTCCACCGGGCCCACCCGGCTCTGGTAGGCCAGGGTGAAGGGATTGCGGTAGCCGAAATCCGACTCCAGCTTGTCGATGATCAGCCTGGCGCAGGCCTCGATCTCCTCCTGGTAGGGATCGCCCGCCTCCTCCACATAGCTCTTGGGCACCCCATGGGCGCTGAAGAACACATGGGCATGGGCCGGATCCGGACAGGCCTGGATCTCCCGGGCGATCAGCTCGGCCATGGCCGCGATGTAGCCGGGATCGTTGTAGTAGCTGCGGATGCAGCGGATGGGCAACCGGGCAAAGGCGGGGTCGGCCTGGCGGAGGCGCTGCAGTTCGCGGAAGCTGGACCCGCTGGTGCTGATCGAGAAGTGGGGGTAGAGCGGCAGCACCACCACCTCATCAATGCCATCGGCCTTGATGTCGGCCACCGCCGACTCGGTGAAGGGGTGCCAGTAGCGCATCGCCACGTAGCTGGTGGCCTCGATGCCCCGCTGGCGCAGGGTGCTCTGCAGTTCCCGGGCCTGCTGTTCGGTGATGCGTCGCAAGGGGGAGCCCCCGCCGATCGAGCGGTAGGCCTCCTGCGACTTGCCGGAACGCAGGGTGCTGATCAACCAGGCGAGCGGTTTCTGCAGCGCCGGGTTGGGCAGGCGGATGATCTCCGGATCGGAGAACAGGTTGTAGAGGAAGGGGCCCACGTCCTGGATCCGCTCCGGCCCCCCCAGATTCAGCAGCAGCACGCCCACCTTGGCCATGCCTTCGTCCCACGCGGCGCACCGGGGAGAGCGTAACGCTGCCCGCCGGGCTCTAGCGATGCCCACCGGACATCGATAGGGTCGGGCCGCGCCCGGCTCTGCGCCCCATTTCCCTGTCCTCCGACGCCCACCCCCTGGACGCCGCCATCGCCGCCCAGAACGCGGGCCTGGCCACCGCCGGGGTGGGCCTGCGGATCGAGCGGCGGGGCGAACGGCTGGGGCTTCGGGGCCCCCTCCCCTGCCGGCGAGGCAGCGGCGGGCTGCCCGTGCAGCGGATCAGCCTGGGGCTGCCGGCCACGCCGGCAGGCCTGGAGAGCGCGGGTCAGCAGCTGCGCCAGGTGCTGCGGGAGCTGCAGGGCCAGCGCTTTGACTGGAGCCAGTGGTCCCGCAGAGCGGTGGCCCCCAGCCCGCAGCGGCCGGCAAGCGCCATGCCCCTGGCGGAGGTGCTCGACCATTTCGAGGCGGCCTTCTTCGCCGATCCCCGACGCCGCCGCAACCCGGCGGGCAGCCGCACCACCTGGAGCGCCGCCTACCGGCCCTACCTGCGCCGGCTGGCCCGGCTGGCCGAGGAGCAAGAGCTGGAGCTGGGGGCGCCGCTGCTGGAACACACCCTGGAGAGCTACGCCCTGGGCAGCCGCAGCCGCCAGCAGGCCGGCACGGCCCTGGCCGCCCTGGCCCGCCACCGGGCGCTGGAGCTGCCCGCCGACTGGAGTGAGCGGTCCGGCGGCTACGGCCTGCATGCGGCCCAGTTCCGACGCCTGCCCAGCGACAGCCAGATCCTGGATCTGCTTGAACTGATCCCAAACCCGGGCTGGCGGCTGGCCTACGGGCTGATGGCCACCTACGGCCTGCGCAACCACGAGGTGTTCTTCGCCGATCTCTCGGCCCTGGCCCCGGGAGGCGACCGGGTGATCCGGGTGCTGCCCACCAGCAAGACCGGTGAACACCAGGTGTGGCCCTTCCGGCCCGAGTGGGTGGAGCGCTTCGAGCTGGAGCGCCTGGGCTGCGATCCGGAGCTTCTGCCGCCGGTGCGCACCGACCTGCGTCACACCACCCTGCAGCAGACCGGCCGGCGGGTGGCGGAGCAGTTCAAGCGCTACGGGCTGCCGATCACCCCCTACGACCTGCGCCACGCCTGGGCGGTGCGCACCATTCACATCGGCCTGCCCGACACGGTGGCGGCCCGGATGATGGGCCACTCGGTGGCCATCCACACCCGCACCTACCACCACTGGATCACCCGCCGCGACCAGCAGCAGGCGGTGGATGCGGCCCTGGCCCGGCAGCAGGTGGCCTGAGCCGGGCAGAGTGCGGCCAGACGTCAGGCACCCGTGATCGACAGGCCAGCCACACCCAGCAGCGCAGCGGATCTCGACCCCGTGGATCTGGATCAGGTGGCGGCCGAGCTGGGCCCCGGCGGCGAGCTGGCGCCCGAGCGCGAAGCGGAGGCCTACCGCAGGCGAATGGCCCGTCGCCAGGAGGTGCAGCGCCAGCGGGTGGGCGAGCGGAACCTGGAGAAGGGACTGGTGCTGGTGTTCACCGGCGATGGCAAGGGGAAGACCACCGCGGCCCTGGGGCTGGTGCTGCGCACCCTGGGCCATGGCGACGGCGTGGCCGTGGTGCAGTTCATCAAGGGTGGCTGGCAGCCGGGTGAGGCGAAGGCGCTGGAGCTGTTCGGCGATGCCCTGGCCTGGCATGCCCTGGGGGAGGGCTTCACCTGGGAAACGCAAGACCGTGATCGGGATCGTGAGCTGGTGCAGCAGGCCTGGCAGCGCTCCTGCAGCTACCTGGCCGACGCGCGCCGCAAGTTGGTGGTGCTCGATGAGGTGAACGTGGCCCTCAAGCTGGGTTACCTGGCGGTGGAGCAGGTGCTCGAGGGGCTGGCACTGCGGCCCGAGCTCACCCACGTGGCCCTCACCGGCCGCGGTGCTCCGCCCGCCCTGCTGGAGAGGGCCGACCTGGTGACCGAGATGAAGCTGGTGCGCCACCCCTTCCGCGAGCAAGGGGTGAAGGCCCAGCGGGGAATCGAGTTCTAGGGCGCCCTAGCCCAGATCCCGCTGGAGCAGGGCCAGGCCGTTCACCAGCACCGAGAGGCCGCTCACGAGCACCGCGCGGTGCACCTCCGCCTCACGCCAGAGGCTGGGGTCCTGACTGACCCGCTCCAGGGCTGAGAGGGTAAGGCGGAGCAGCACGCCCGAGGGGCGTGGCGAAAACCCTGGAGAAGGCTGGGCTGGCTGCATGGGAGGGCCGCTTTGGGCCACTGAAGCGGCACGGAAGGCAGCACGCAAGGCCGTTGCTACGCTCCGGCAGATCAGGGGTGGCAATGGGGTACAAGCGCGTTCTCCTCAAACTCAGCGGAGAGGCGCTGATGGGTGAGCAGGGCTACGGCATCGACCCAGCGATCGTGCAGTCGATCGCCGCCGACGTAGCCGCCTGCGTGGCCGATGGCACCCAGCTGGCGATCGTGGTGGGCGGCGGCAACATCTTCCGCGGCCTCAAGGGCAGCGCCGCCGGCATGGACCGGGCCACCGCCGACTACGTGGGCATGCTGGCCACGGTGATGAATGCCATCACCCTGCAGGACGGCCTCGAGCGCGCCGGCGTGCCCACCCGCGTGCAGAGCGCCATCTCGATGCAGGAGGTGGCCGAGCCCTACATCCGCCGCAAGGCCATCCGCCACATGGAGAAGGGCCGGGTGGTGATCTTCGCCGCCGGCACCGGCAATCCCTTCTTCACCACCGACACCACCGCCGCCCTGCGCGCCGCTGAGATCAACGCCGACGTGGTGTTCAAGGCCACCAAGGTGGATGGCGTCTATGACAAGGACCCCAACAAGCACAGCGACGCCCGCCGCTACGAGAGCCTCTCCTTCCTCGAGGTGCTCAGCAGTGAGCTGCAGGTGATGGACGGCGCCGCCATTGCCCTCTGCAAGGACAACGCGATCCCGATCGTGGTGTTTGATCTGTTCGGTCCCGGCAACATCGGCCGGGCCGTGCGCGGTGAGCCGATCGGCACCCGCATTCACCCCTGAGCTACAGCCATGGATCTGGAAGCCGCGATGCGCAAGTCGGTGGACGCCGCCCTGCGCAACTTCAACACCATCCGCACCGGTCGGGCCAACCCCTCCCTGCTCGACAAGATCAGCGTGGAGTACTACGGGGCTGAAACGCCGCTCAAGTCCCTGGCCAGCCTGTCGACCCCCGACTCCCAGACCATCCAGATCCAGCCCTTCGACCAGGGGGCGATGGGGCTGATCGAGAAGGCGATCGCCATGAGCGACCTGGGCCTCACCTGCAACAACGACGGCAAGGTGATCCGGATCAACATTCCGCCCCTCACCGAAGACCGGCGCAAGGAGCTCTGCAAGATCGCCGCCAAGTACGCCGAGGAGGGCAAGGTGGCCCTGCGCAACAACCGGCGCGACGGCATCGAACGCATCAAGAAGCAGGAGAAGGAGGGTGAGCTCTCCGAAGACCAGAGCCGCGACGAGCAGGACAAGGTGCAGAAGCTCACCGACCGCTACATCGCTGAAATCGACAAGCACCTGGCGGACAAGGAAGCGGACATTCTCAAGGTGTGACCACCGCAGGCGCCCGGGGGATCCACCGGGAGGTGATCGTCGTGGGTGGCGGCGCGGCCGGCGGTGCGGCGGCTGTGCACCTGTCTGGCGCCGGCCGCTCGGTGCTGGTGCTGGATCAGGCTCCGTTTCCACGCCACAAACCCTGCGGCGGGGGCATGGCGGCCTCGGTGCAGCATTGGTTTCCCTTCGCGCTCAGTCCTGTGGTGGAGGCGGTGATCCAGCGGGTGCGCTTCACCTGGGATCTGGAGGATCCGGTGGTGGCCGAGTTACCGGGCTCCTCCCCCTTCTGGATCGTGCGCCGTTCGCGGCTTGATGCCTTCCTGATGGAGAGAGCCCAGGAAGCGGGGGCTGATTTCCGCGGCGGGCAGCTGGTGGAGCGGGTCTGGCGTGATGGGGAAGAGTGGTGCGTTCAACTGCCGGACGAGACGTTGCGCTGCAGGGCCCTCGTGCTGGCGGATGGCTCGGGATCGCAGCTGGCGGCGCCCCTGGGCCTGGGTCCCAGACAGCCGCGCTACGCCACCACGCTGTCGGTGGAGGTGGATGGGCCGGTGGCCGACATGGAGACGGCCCACTTCGGCTTCGGCCTGGTGCCCCAGGGCTTCTGCTGGGCTTTTCCCCGCCAGGGGGGCACGAGCATCGGCCTGGGCAGCTTCCTTGGCCGTGGCGGCGATCCGCAGCGGGCCCTGCAGGAGGGGGAGGCGGTGCTGGCCCGCCTGCTGCCCAGCCTGGGCCTGCCTGCGGGGGCCGGCAGCCGCAGCCTGGGCCGCCTGCGCGTCTGGGATGGCCACCATCCCCTGCATGGCCCGGGGGTCGTGGTGGCGGGCGACGCCGCCTCGCTCTGCGATCCCTTCCTGGCAGAAGGATTGCGGCCAGCCCTGCTCAGCGGCTGTGCTGCCGCCAGGGCCATCGGTCACTGGCTCGACGGGCAACCGGAGGCCCTGGCGGACTACAGCCAGGAGATGCGGCACAGCTGGGGCGACTCCATGGCCTGGGGCCGGCGCATCGCCCAGGTGTTCTACAGGGTGCCGCGGGTCGGATACCAGCTCGGAATCAAGCGACCGACGGCCCCCCGGAGAATTGCCCAGATCCTCTCGGGGGAACTGGGCTACGGAGACATCGCCCAGCGGGCGATTCGCCGGCTCCTCTTCCAGCGGGGCTAGATCTTGGTGCAGTCCTTGAGCTGACGCAGGCGCTGGTCGATCGAGCTCAGCAGCTCAATGGCGAACATCGGTGATTCCTGCACCGCAAACAGAAATTTCTCCCGGTTCATCACCAGCACCCTGCAGGGGGTGATGGCCTTGGCATTTCCGTACCGGCGATGTTCGCTGGTCACCAGGGCACCGGCGCCGAAGACGTCCCCGGCATTGATCTGCTCGTGCCCCTCATCGCCATTCCAGCTGAGTTCCACCTGGCCCTCCAGCAGACCGAACATGCAGTCGCCCGGCTCGCCGGAGCGGAAGATCAGTTCACCGGGTTCCACGGTGATCACCTCGCCATTGGTGGCGAGAGCACGCATGGTGTCAAGGGCGTTCACAGCAGCTGGGGCTCGGCAGGGAAACTCCAACTCTGGGGCATGGAGTTGAAGGGGGGTTTAAGGATGAACAGGCCCAACTCCGGAGGCGCGGGGGGGTGTTGGGGCTCAGGCGGCGCGACCGAGTGCCAGAGCCGCCCCCAGCCCCCCCCTCACGTCCTCGGGGGCCAGCCGACCATCCTTGTCCGTATCGAGGGCATCGAACACCGCATCGCTGCCCAGCCACTCCTCGCGGGTGATGCAGCCATCGCCATCGAGATCGTTGAGCAGGAAGATCTCGTGCACGGCATGGCCGAAGGCGGCGCCGCCCTCGAGCTCCGCCAGGCGGTGGGCCAGCTGGGCCTCCAGCGTTTCGATCGCCTTGCAGAACCCCCGGATGCCCTCATCGAGCTTCTCGGTGGCCATCGGGTCGGCCGCCAGCATGGCCCGGAACTGGGCTTCGTCGAGGTGGATCTGGGCCTCGGTGGGGGCCGGATCGAAGGGATTGAGCTTGCGCGCCAGCTCCCCGTCGGTGTGGCGGAGCTCATCGAGCAGAGCCGGCGAAATGGTGAGCAGATCGCACCCTGCCAGTTCGATGATCTCAGCGGTGTTGCGGAAGCTGGCCCCCATCACCTCGGTCTTGTAGCCGTAGGTTTTGTAGTAATTGAAGATCTGCGTCACGGAGATCACACCGGGATCCTCCGGCCCGGGATAGCTGTCCCGTCCCGTGCTCTTCTTGTACCAGTCGAGAATGCGCCCCACAAAGGGCGAGATCAGGGTCACGCCTGCCTCGGCGGCAGCCACCGCCTGGGCGAAGGAAAAGAGCAGGGTGAGGTTGCAGTGGATGCCTTCCTTCTCCAACTGCTCCGCCGCGCAGATGCCCTCCCAGGTGGAGGCCACCTTGATCAGCACCCGCTCCCGGCCGATCCCGGCTTCGGCATACAGACCGATCAACTTGCGGGCCTTGGCGATCGTGCCCTCGATGTCGTAGCTGAGCCGGGCATCCACCTCGGTCGATACACGGCCGGGCACGATCTTGAGAATCTCCTTGCCGAAGGTGACGCAGATTTCGTCAAGGGCCTCACGCACCACCGCATCCGCGCCGGCCTCAGGACCCACCACCTGCCGCGACTCCCGCAGAGAACGATCGATCAGATCCTGGTAACTGGAAATCTGAGCAGCCGCGAGGATCAGGGAGGGATTGGTGGTGGCGTCGCGGGGGGTGAACTGCTTGATGGCGTCGATGTCCCCGGTATCGGCCACCACCACGGTCATGGCGGCGAGTTGATCGAGAAGGTTGGCCATGGCTGCCTGCTGGGCCGGCGAACGGTACACCGGGTCCACCGAACGCTAGCCAGCCCGGCCAGCTTCACCTGACGATCGGCGGGCAGCTTGCGCGAATGGCAACAGAGGCGCCAGCCGGCGGTGGTCAGCGGCGCACCTTGGCCCCAGCCAGCTCCTGGGGGCGGGAGGGGGGGAGCTGTTCAAGCACCAGCAGGGCATCGATGATCTGGCGGGCAACCGGCGCGGCCACCGTGGAGCCGTAGGTGTTGCCGCCCTTGGGTTCATCCACCACCACGAGCACCACGTAGCGCGGATCGTCGATCGGCAGATGGCCCACGAAGCTGGTGATCAGGGAACCGGGGATGTAGACCCCACGCTCCGCCTTCTGGGCCGTGCCGGTCTTGCCGCCGATGCGATAACCGGGCACGCGGATCCCCAGGCTGTCGCTGCGATCCACCACCGTCTCCATCCAGCCCATCACCGTGCGGGTGACGGAGGGATCCAGCACCTGCAGCCCGGAGGAGCCCGGCGTCGGGGCCAGGGCATCGCCGGAGCGCAACCCGCGGGTGATGTGGGGGCTCACCAGCCGGCCACCATTGGCCAGCATCGCGTGCAGCTGCACAAGCTTCAGGGGGGTCAGCGAGAAGCCCTGGCCAAAGGCGGCCACCGCCGGCTCAATCGGATGGCTGGTGAACAGCGGGCGGGGCTTGAGCTCGCCCGCCACCGCCCCAGGGAGGTCGGTATCGGGGCGGGTATCGATGCCCATGGCATGGAGCCAATGCCAGAAGCGCTCACGCTTCACCTTGGCCATCGCCTGCACCATCGCCACGTTGCTGGACACCTCCAGCACGGTGGGGAAATCGATGACGCCATTGCCCTGGCGGTTGTGGTTGAAGATCGGCCAGCCACCGATGGTGAGCTGGCCACCATCGTGAATCTTGCCCTTGGGATCGATCGCCTTCTCCTGCAGGGCGATCGCCAGATTGATGGGCTTGAAGGTGGAGCCTGGCTCATAGAGGTCCTGCACCGACCATTCACGAAACAGCCCGGGATTGAAGCTCCAGAAGCGGTTGGGGTCGTAGCTGGGGAAGGAGGCCAGGGCAAGCATCTCGCCGTTGCGCACATCCATCACAAGGGCGGCCGCCCGCTTGGCGTTCCACTTCTTCACCTGGTTGGCCAGGGCCTGCTGGGCCACCTGCTGCAGGCGGGCATCGAGGGTGAGCTGCAGCCGCAGGTCATCGCCGTAGAGCGAGCCAGCACGCAGACCCTCGGGCAGCGGCGTGCCATCGGCACCCCGGCGCATCGTCAAGGTGGTCTCCTGGCGCTGCAGGTCCCGATCGCGGCTCTGCTCCAGTCCTGCCTGGGGCACCCGCTCGAGGTTGAGGAAGCCCACCACGTTGGCGAAGAGGGACCCCTGGGGATAGATCCGCTGGGGGTAGGCCTCGAGGTCGAGACCACTGATCCCGAGCTGGCGGATGCGGGCGGCCGTCTCCGGATCGATGTTGGTGCGCAGCTTCACACCACTGGGCCGGGCACCCATGGTCTGGAGCAGGCTCTCGCTGGGCACGGCCAGCACGGAGGCCAGACGCGAAGCCACCTCATCGGGCCGGCGCAGCTTCTGGGGATCGTCGCCCGGGAAGTTGAAGTAGCGGGGGTGAGCCCAGAGGGTGAAGCGCTCCTCATCAAGGGCCACCAGGCGGCCGTTGCGATCGACGATGGTGCGCCGCTTGCCTAGGGGCCGTTGTGACTGGGTCTGGATCGCCCGGGCCTTGGCCTGGAGATTGCCGGTGTCCACCACCTGGAGCCAGGCCAGGCGCAGGGCAAGCCCGCCCAATCCCAGGGCAAGCAGCAGGTAGACGGCCAGGAGGCGGTGGGGAGGAACCGGCTGGATCGGTACCACCCGTGATCGACGGACTGGCTGCTGCGCTCCTGCCGGCCGGGTGGGGAAGGCCTGGGCCATGGCGCTCAGTACCCCGCTGGCATGCGGCCCAGCTGCAGATTCACAGCAAGGGGCGAGCGCGCAGGGGCGGCCTGGGCCGGGGGCTGGGGCAGGTAAATCAGCTTCTCGCTGCTGGTGGGCACGAGCCAGCCTGGCTTGCGCACCGCGCCGAGGTAGTGCTGCTCAAGCTGGGCCGCCGACTCCTGCAGGCGGTGCTCCAGCACCTGGGCGGCCTCGAGCTGCTGGTAACTCTTCCCCCAGTGGTTCTGCCAGTGCAGGGTGAGGCCACTGAGGGCAAGCATGCAGAGGCCGAGACCGGCGAGGGTGCCGTCGGCGGCACGATGCAGGCTGGCCAGCAGGGGGGAGCGGCGAGCGGCCTGACGGCTGGAGAGGGAGCCCTGAATCACCTGCAGGGGGCGACGCTGCGGGCGGCGCAGGCCTCCGGACCGGGCCACCGACTCCTGCGGGGACGTCTTCCGTAGCAGGTTCGAGGCGACCAACGACTCAGCCGAATGCTTCGCAAGTGAACCACCCGGACCGCTGGACAGCAAGGGGTCTGGCCCCGTACCGGTTCACCAGGTGACCAGAGCAGCCTCAGCCGGCGAGCAACACCAGATTGGCGAAGGTGAGGCCGTTCCACAGGGCATGCATCAGCACGCAGGGGGCCAGGCGGCCGCTGCGCAGGCGCAGCCAGCCCAGGCCCAGGCCCAGCACCAGCAGGGGCACCAGCTCCCCCAGGCTCAGATGGGCCAGGGCAAAGACGAGGGCGCTGGCCAACAGGGCCGACCGGGCCCCCCAGTGGCGCCCCAGCACCGGCAACAACACGCCCCGAAACAGCGTTTCCTCAAACAGGGGGGCCAGCACGGTGGCCGTGAGGGCAAAGCCCGCGAGGGCCAGGGGGTCACGGGCGGTGAGCACCAGCTCGAGCAGCGGGTTGCTGCCTCCCGGATCCCCCAGCAGCCGCTCCACCAGCCAGCCACTGAGGGCGACCAGAGGCAGCACCATCAGCCATTGGCCCAGGGCCCGACGCAGGGCAGTCGGCAAGGGCCGCCAGTGCCATTGCAGCCAGCCGCCCTCAGGCCCAGGGCCCGGGCTGGCGCGCAGCTGGGCCCTGAGGATGAGCAGCGGGGGCAGCATGAGTCCGCCATAGAGGAGCACCACCTGAAGGCTCTGCTGCCGCACCGGCTCGGCGGCCAGGGGCGAGAGCAGCCACTGGCTGAGCGGGGCCAGCACCAGGGGCACGGTGAGTTCCCCGAGCACCACAAACCCGCCGGCGATCAATAGGGTCACCTCCACGAGGTTGAGCTGGGGGCCCAGAAGGGGCAGAAGGGGCAGGCGACCCCGCCACAGCAGCCAGGCCTCCCGCAGTAGCAAGGCCACCCCCAGCAGCAGCAGCAGGGCTGGAAGCCAGCTCACCCCGAACAGGCGCAGGGCTGCCTGGCGCTGCACCACGGGATCACCGCAACTGCCCCCTCGCAGGTCCGCGCAGAGCAGCTGGCGGGTGAGGGGGGAGAGCGAGGGCTGCCAGGGTGCCGAAGGGTCGGAGAGATCGGCATCTGGGCGGGCGGCTCCAGCAGCCTCGAGCCGGCGCAGCAGGGGCCGCTGCTCGGGCGGGACCTGCTGCTCGAGGCGTTGCAGAAGCCCAGCGGCAGTGGCGTTCTCGCCGCGGTCCTTTTCCAGCAGAGCCAGCTGAAGCAAGGTGTCCGGATCGCCGGGGCCGGCCTCGGCATTCACCTGGGCCTGCAGGGCCTCGGCGAGGGCGGCGGCAGGATCCCCGCTGGTGAGCCAGGGCCTTACGGCGTCCGGCAAGGCCGGGGCCGCCAGCAGCTCGAGCTGCAGCTGGCGCACGTTGAGGGCATTGCCCACCGATGGACGCTCCAGGCTGTCCACCAGCCCATTCACCCAGAGCAGCGCACTGAGGGCCAGGCTGAGGAGCGCCAGGAGCACCTGCCAACCGGCGGCAGCCCCGGGGGGCCTCGGCTCGGACCGTGGGGCGGAGGGGCTCAAGGGGGGCCTGGCCGGAGATGGCCTGAATTCTCCCCTGACCAGGGGAATCCAGACGCTCCCATACAGTGACGCCGCGCAGCCCTGGGTCCGTGTCTCTCCGGATTGTGCTGGTCCGCCACGGGCTCAGCAGCTTCAACATCGAGCACCGGATCCAGGGACGCGACGACCTCTCTTCCCTCACGCCCACCGGCGAGGAGCAGGCCCGGGCGGCCGGCCGTGCCCTGGCGGAACTGCGCCTGAGCGCGGCCTACTGCTCCCCCCTGCGCCGGGCCGCCCACACCGCCGACCATCTCCTGGAGGCCCAGGGCCAGGGGCTGATCCCGGAGCTGCGTGACGACCTCCTGGAAATCGACCTGGAGCCCTGGAGCGGCCTGCTCCGCCAGGATCTGCGCGAGCGCTTCCCTGAGCAGGAGGCCCTCTGGCGCCGCGCTCCCCACACCCTGGAACTGCAGCGCAGCACCGGTGAGTCCTACCGCCCGATCGCCGAGCTGATGGCACAGGCCGGGGGCTTCCGCCAGATGCTGCTCGATCGTCACGGCGATGCCCTGGACGGCGACGACGCCTCCGTGGTGGTGGTGGCCCACAACGCGATCCTGCGCTGCGTGGTGCTCTCCCTGCTCGGTCTCGATGGCGAGGGCTTCCGCCGTCTTCGCATCGACAACGGATCGATTTCGGTGATCAACCTCAGCCGCCAGCCCTCCGGCGATCTGGCCGTGCAGGTGGAATCGCTCAATGGCACAGCCCACCTGGACCAACCCCTGCCGGTGCAGGGGCGTGGGGCCCGGCTGCTGCTGGTGCGCCACGGAGAAACCGATTGGAATCGGCAGGGACGCTTCCAGGGCCAGATCGACATTCCGCTCAATGCCAACGGCCGTGCCCAGGCCGAGGCCGCCGGCAGCTTCCTCGCCCCGGTGCACATCGACCGGGCCTACACCAGTGCCATGGCACGCCCCCGCCAGACGGCCGAGGCGATCCTGGCCAGCCACCCCGGGGTCCCGCTCACCAGCACCCGCGGTCTGGTGGAAATCGGCCATGGTCTCTGGGAGGGCAGGCTGGAGTGCGAGATCGCCGAAGGCTGGGCCGAGCTACTGAGCGACTGGAAACGGGCCCCGGAAACGGTGCAGATGCCGGAGGGCGAGACGATCCACGACGTCTGGGGGCGCTCCCTGGCGACGTGGCAGACCATCGCCGCCAGCCTCTCCGCCGAGGAAACCGCGCTTGTGGTGGCCCATGACGCCGTCAACAAGACCATCCTCTGTGCCCTTCTGGGGCTCAGCCCTGGCGACATCTGGGCGATCAAGCAAGGCAATGGCGGCGTCACGGTGGTCGACTATCCCGATGGGCCCGACGGCACGGCAGTGGTGGCGGCGATGAACCTCACCAGCCACCTCGGCGGCGTGCTCGACCGCACGGCGGCGGGAGCCCTCTGATGAGCGCTCTTCGCTGACGCCCATGGCTGTCCCCCTGTGGCTGCATCAGGTCGACCTCCTGGCTGCCGACGGAGAACCCGTTCAGTGCACCGATGCGCTCATCGATGGGCAGGGACGCCTGGAGCAGTGGGGCCCTGGTGTGGAGGAACGGGCCCGGGCTCTGGGCCTGAAGCCCCAGCCGGCGACAGGTTGGCTGCTGGCCCCCTGCCTGGTCGACCCCCACAGTGTGCTGGAGGAGCCCTGGGCACTCCAGGCCGAGACCCTGACCAGCCTCGGCCTGGCCGCCGCCGCGGGTGGATACGGCAGCCTGGCCCTGCTGCCCTGGGCGAGGCCCTGGCGTGATCGGCCCGAGCGCCTGCAGTCCCTGCAGCGCCCCGGTCCGCTGCAACTGCGGCTCTGGGGCAGTTTCAGCCTCGACGGAGCCGATGAGGACCTGGCCCTGCACCGGGAGCAGCTCGCAGCCGGCGCCATCGGACTGGCCGGCGGCACTGCGCTGCCCCCACTGCCGCTGCTCGAGCGCGGCCTGCTGCTCGGAGCCATGGAGGATCGGCCTGTGCTGCTCAGTCCCCGAAGCCGCTCCCTCACCGGTGGCGGCTTCGTGCGGGAGAGCGTGCACACCCTGCGGGCGGGCTGGCCCCCCGATCCGGTGCTGAGCGAAACACTCCCCCTGCAATCACTGCTGGAGCTGGCCCTGGCCCGCCCCGACCGTCACCTGGTGCTGATGAACCTGTCCACGGCGGCGGCCGTGCACCAACTGCAGAGCCGCCGGGGTCAGGGCCAGGCCTGCCCGGCCGCCACCGTGAGCTGGTGGCACCTGCTGGCCGATACCGCCAGCCTCTCGCCCACCGAGGAGGGCTGGCGGGTGGAGCCCGCCCTGGGGGGCCCCGACGACCGTGAGGCCCTGCTGCACGGCCTGCGCGAGGGACTGATCACAGCGGTGGCGGTGCACCATCTACCGCTGGATGCCGAGGAACAGCTGCTGCCCCTCGATCAACGGCGGGCGGGGGTCGCCGGCCACGGTGCCCCCCATGGCCTGGTGCTGCCGGCCCTCTGGCAGGAGCTGGTGGTGAAGCGCCGGTGGAGCCCAGCCGAGCTGTGGCAGGTGCTCTGCTGGGGACCGGCGACCCTGCTGGGGGAAGAGGCCCCGCAGCTGGAGCGCGGCAGCCAGCGCTGGCTGTTGTTCGACCCGCTGGCCAGCTGGACGTGGGAGCGCTCGGACAGCCTCTCCAGGGCGGCCAATCAACCCTTGCTAGGGCGCAGCATGCGGGGCCAGGTGCGGGCCACCGGGCTCACGGTGCCGGCGAACTGGTCGCTGCCGGCACCAGGGTCCCCGCCTGATTGAACGGGAAGAAACGCCAGAAGGCACGGCCGATGATCTCCCGCTGGGGGAGGAAGGGGCCGCCGGGCCAGAAGCGTCCATCCCAGCTGTTGGCCCGGTTGTCACCGAGAACAAGCACATGCCCCGGGGGCACGACCGCGTTCACCGTGCGGCAGGGCCCCATGCCCTGGGAGTCGACCGGGCAGAGGTTGCGCACCCAGGGTTCCTGCAGACGCTGGCCGTTGATGCTCACCTGACCGCGGGGATCCACCACGACCCGCTCCCCCGGCAGGGCCACGACGCGCTTGATGTAAGCGTCACAGGCGGGACTGGCCAGCCCGGGCACCGTGCCGATCAGGGGCAGGTTCACGAGCAGACAGCGCAGTGGGTTGCGATCGGTGCTGCTGGCCAGCACCGGATCGAAGTGGTGCGGCGAGTGGAAGACCACGATCTCGCCGCGCTGGGGCTGCCGGCTGCGATAGGTGAGCTTCTCCACCAGCAACCGGTCCTGAATCTGCAGCCCCGGCAGCATCGAGCCCGAGGGGATGTAGCGGGCCTCCACCAGGAACTGGCGAATGCCCAGGGCCACCACCAGGGTGATGGCCACACTGCGCCAGAAGGCCCACGGACTCTCAGACTGGCTGGAGGCGCCAGGGTGCTGTTCGCTCAACGGCTGGGAAGGTGTCGGCCCAGGGCAGATTAGGCAGGCCCCCTGCGATCCCACGCCCGATGGCCCGGCCCCGCTGGCTGCAGAGCGCCCCTGCCACCCCAGGCCGTCGCCAGCTGCTGTGGGACCGGTTCGTGGCGGTGTGGGGGGCCGTGAACCTGCTCTGGGTGGCGTTCGATCTCAGCTACGTTCCCCTGCGCACCTTCTGGCTGCAGCGGAACCTGCACCCGATTCCCTCGGTGCCCCTGGTGGTGCCCCTGCCCTTCCTGCCGGACATCACCCCCTGGGTGGATCCGATCAAGGGAATCGAGCCCCAGCGGGAGACCCAGGCCTATCTGGAGCAGTTCGACCAGCTGGACCGCGCCCTGCAGACCGGCACCGCGGCCAACCGGCAGGCCCTGCTGCAGCGCCAGGTGGCCCTCACCGCCCAGCTGATCGACACCAACCCGTTCCTGGCCTCCGGCCAGAGCGCCACCCTGGAGAAGATCAAGAACCGCCTGCGGGATCGGGCCGATCAGGACTCCGCCAAGCAGGCCGCGGCCCTGCTCCTCAGCGAGAGCTGGCTCCAACGGCACCCATGGAGGGAGGAACGGCAGTTCTGGCGCCAGCAGGTGCTGCCGCTGGTGGAGACCAACTACTGGCGCTCGATCGACGAGAACGCCCGCCCCACCGACCATGCCTGGCGGATCGATCTGCTGCTGTTCCAGGGTGTCTTCGTCCTCGACATCCTCCTGCGGGTGGTGCGACTGCGGCGACGCCTGCCCGGCCTGAGCTGGCGCGACGCCCTGTTGCGCCGCTGGACCGACCTGCCCCTGCTGCTGCCCTTCTGGCGCTGGTTGCGACTGGTGCCGGTGCTGGAGCGCCTGCAGGGGGCCGGACTGGTGAACCTGGAGCCGCTGCGAGCCGTGGTGAGCCGGGGAGTGGTGGCCCTGCTGGCCCTGGAGCTCTTCGAGGTGCTGGCCCTGCAACTGCTCGACGGCCTCCAGGGCGTGGTGCGCTCGCCGCGTTGGCCCCAGCGGTTGCGCGCCCTGCGCAGCCATCAGAGCGTCATCCGTGACGAGGATGAGCGGGAACTGGTGGAGCTGGTACGCATCTGGGCGCCCCTGTTGCTCACGCAGGTGGCGCCACGGCTGGCACCGGAACTGCAGAACCTGCTGGGCTACAGCCTGCGGCAGAGCCTCGATAGCACGGTGGTGCCTGCTCCGCTCCGCCAGCTGCGGCCTCTGCTGCAGGTGGAATCCGGCCTCAGCCGCCAGCTGGCCGGCGGGATGGTGGAGAGCCTGCTGGAGCTCTCACGGTCCACCGGCGAGCGCCTGGGCCAGCGGGATGACCGTCAACTCGACCTGATGCAGCGCTGCATCGACCGGTTCTGGGACGAGCTGGCCCTGGCCCTGGAGCGCGGATCGGAGCTGCCGCGCTCCCAGGAGCTGATCTGTGCGCTGATTGAAGGGGTGAAGGGCACCTACCTGAGCCAGATCAACCGCTCCAGCATCCAGTCGCTGATCCAGGAACTGGACGTGCTGATGACCGCCCAGGGACCAGCGGAAGATGGAGAGGGCGGAATCAGCCCAGGAACGACTGCCACTCCTCCGGCTTGAAGCCGGTGATCACCCGGCCGTCGGCGGTGATCAGGAAGGGGCGCTTGATCAGCTTGCCGTCGGCTGCAAGGGCAGCGAGCAGGGCAGCGTCATCCATGGCCTGAACGGCGGCGGCCCCGAGGGCCCGATAACTCTGACCACTGGTGTTGAGCAGCCGTTTGCGGCCCAACTGGGCCAGGGCCTGCTCAAGCTCCAGCGGAGTGGGCGGCTGGAGCGTGATGTCGATCTGCTCAGCGGGGAGCTCATGGCCCTGCAGCCAGGCGATGGCCCGGCGGCAGGTGGAGCAACGGGAGTAGCTGTAGAGCTTCACCGCCGCCGGATCACTTGCGGCCCACGAGCGACTTGAGAGCTCCGACCAGGCTGTTGGAGCCCTTGCCCACCGCATCGGATGGACGGGTGCGCACCGTCACGTCCCCATTGACGCTGGTGCGGCAGCTGAGGCGGTAGTTGGCGGGGCGGTCGGCCAGATACACCTTCTCCACGTCGGAGCGGGGGGAGAGGTTCTGCATGCCCTCCACCACTTCCATCACGCAGGTGCCGCACTGGCCGAGGCCGCCGCAGTTGTTGAGGTTGTTGAGGCCCTTGTAGGGGTTGATCCCGGCGTCGAGGGCCGCCTTGCGCAGATTGGCCCCTTCGATGCATCCGACCTGCTGGCCTTCCTGTTCAAAACGGATGGTGGGCACGGTCGATCGGGGAGTGAACGCGCCGCCAAACTTAGGCCCCACAGGGGCCTGCTGCCTAGCATCGCGTCGAGTTGATTGCAGCAGGGCCTTGGGCACCGTGGTGGGGAACGCTGAGCCAGACGACCAGGTCCGTGAGCAGCCCTACGACCTCGTGGTGCAGCAACTGATCCCGGGCTACGCCAGCCTCGCCCGCCTCGGGGTCGCCCTGCTCGCCGCATCCCCCCGGGCCTGCCGCAGCGGGGCCACGGTGCTGGTGGCAGGTTGCGGCACCGGGGCTGAGCTGGTGGAGGCCCGTGCCCAGCGACCTGATTGGCAGATCACCGCCCTCGACCCTTCGGCCGCGATGCTGGCCGCCGCGCGCCAGCGGCTGGGGGCCGGGGGAGAGGCTGCCATCCAGTGGCAGCAGGCCAGGGTGGAGGAGCTGGAGAGCGAGGGATGCTTTGCCGGAGCCCTCTCCGTGCTGGTGCTCCAGTCCCTCCCCGACGACGGCACGAAGCTGCGCTTTCTCACCGCCCTGGCCCGCAGCCTGGAGCCAGGAGGGCAACTGGTGCTGGTGGACCTGATGGCGCCGGAGCGCTCCGCCCTGCAGGCCCAGGTCCAGGAAGCCTGGTTCGGCTTCCAGAGGGCCAGTGGGCTGACCGACCGCGACGCCCAGCTCAGCGATCTCACCCAGGGCCTGCATCCGATCGGAACGGCCCGGCTGAATGCCCTGGTGAATGCCGCCGGGTTCAGCGATCCGGCGCCCATCTTCCAGGCCCTCAACGTTGAGGGATTCCTGTTGCAGCGGAATGAATGAGGCGGCAGGCTGCCTCAGGACCGGGCAGCCGCAGCGATGCAGCGTTCCAGCAGCTCCGGCACGGCATCCACATCCAACCAGCCGCGGATGTCGGTGACCCGCCCCTCCATGCTCTTGTAGGTCCGGAAGAATTCGGCGACATCCTCCAGCTGGTTGGTGGCGATCTGGCGGATCGAGCTGATGGCCTGCTGGCGCATCCCTGCCACCGGCACGCAGAGAAGCTTGCCGTCGTGGGCGCCGCAGTCCACCATGTCGAGAATGCCGATCGGCCTGGCCCGGATCAGGCAGCCTGCGAAGGTGGGCTCCTCCATGATCACCATCGCATCGAGAGGGGCGCCGTCCTCCGCAAGGGTGTTGGGCACAAAGCCGTAGTCGAAGGGGTAACGCACCGAGGAGTGCAGGATCCGATCAAGGGCCATCACCCCCGCTTCGGCGTTGTACTCGTACTTATTGCGGCACCCGGCCGGGATCTCCACGATCAGATTCACCAGCCCGGGCGCTGGGGATGCCGGCAGGTGGCTCAGGTCCATCGGGATTGAGGAGGCCGGGGTTGGGTGAGCGGCTGGAGAGAACGGTGGCCAGCGGCACGCTGATGCTGAGCAGACCGATCAGGGCACCCAGCAGAAAGGAGAGCGGTTCGAGGCCCGGACTGTATGGATCCTCGCCACTGTCAGGACCGTCCTGGCCGGTGCTGGCCCCGGGGCCAACCAGATCGGAGGACTGGCCGCTGCCGAGGGATCGGAGGCCGGAGGCGGTGGAATCGTGGGTCATAGACGGGGCACGGATCCTGTCGCGACCTCCAAGGGGGGAGGACGACGGAAGTTGGTGCCAGTCGGCCGGGAGTACCGGGAGTCAGAGAGATTGTCTGATTCTGACACCCGTTCACGGAAGCGGGGCGGGCGCCCCTAGGCGGCGGGCCTGGCCTGCTGATCAAACCGCCCGACACCTTCGCTTCGCAGGGCGGGCTGGGTGGGAGGTGCATCCAGGCGGTCGAGACGCTGGCGGATGCCGCGCAGCTCCTCAAGGATCGCCCCGAGCAACTGCTGGGTGGCGGTGGAGGGGGAGTTGAGCACCTCCACCGTCACTTCCTTGATCCGCAGCACATCCCTGGCGAAGCGCGCCACCTCGTTGGGGTGGAACATCAGCGGATCCTTCTGGTCGCTGCGGTATTCCGGGTTGAGCTTGCGGGGGTTGAAGGGTGGGTTGAGATTGCGGGGATCGGTGTTGGTGTAGCGGTAAACCGAGGCCCTGGAGCGGTTCAGGGCCTTCTGCACCTCATCGATGCCGATCAGGGCTTCCGAGGAGGGATCTGCGGCTGAAGGCAGCGACGGGGAGTCGTCGAAGAGCTCTGCCAGGCCCTGATCCATCACTCGCTCGAGCCCTGCAGAGGAAGCAGCCAGCGCCTCGGCAGGTGAAACACCGATTCCCCCGTCTGCCATCCCTGAATGGGAGATGGATGCTGGGCCGGTGAATGTTGCACTGCTCCCCAGGGTCTCGAAATCTCCTGGACTGGGAAACATGCGACGGCCTTAGGACGACTGGGAACGGTGCGAAGGTAGCAGAGGCGATCCGGAGCTGCGGTGCTTTTGAGAACAGCCCTGGCTGCCCATGCCAAGGAGCGGCTGGTCGCTGTCCCCGTCAGGCAGCAGTGGTAGCTTCCGCCCTCATCTGCCTGCCCTGCCATGCGCGTCTCCCGCCTGATGCTGGTGACGCTCAGGGATGATCCAGCCGAAGCCGAGATCCCCTCCCACAAACTCCTGCTGCGGGCGGGCTACATCCGCAGGCTCGCACCCGGCATCTACGCCTACCTGCCGCTGATGTGGCGCGTGCTTCGCAAGGTCTCCCAGGTGGTGCGCGAGGAGATGGAACGCACCGGTGCCCTGGAGACCCTCCTGCCCCAGCTGCAGCCCGCCGAGCTCTGGCAGCGCAGCGGGCGCTGGGCCGGTTACACCGATGGGGAGGGCATCATGTTCCACCTCGAGGACCGACAGGGCCGACAGCTGGGACTGGGTCCCACCCATGAGGAGGTGATCACAGCCCTGGCCGGGGATCTGCTGCGCTCCTATCGGCAGTTGCCGGTGAATCTGTATCAGATCCAGACCAAATTCCGCGACGAAATCAGGCCGCGCTTCGGCCTGATGCGTGGACGCGAGTTCATCATGAAGGATGCCTATTCCTTCCACGCTGATGAGGACTCCCTGCGGGAGACCTACGCAGCCATGGATGGGGCCTACCGCCGCATCTTCGCCCGCTGCGGCCTGCGGGCTGTGGCCGTGGAGGCGGACAGCGGTGCCATTGGCGGCTCCGCCAGCCAGGAATTCATGGTCACCGCCGAGGCCGGCGAGGACCTGATCCTCACCAGCCCCGACGGGCAGTACGCCGCCAATCAGGAACGGGCGGTCTCCCTGGCCCCTGCAGCCACCCCCCTGGCCGGCGGAGCCCTGGCGGACGGCCAGGGGGAACCGCTCTCCACTCCCCGGCAGACCAGCATCGAGGCCCTCAGCGCCGCCCACGGGTTCCTCCCCTGTCAGGTGGTGAAGGTGCTGCTGCTGGTTGCCCGTTTCGAGCAGGGCCTGGAACAACCCGTGCTGGTGAGCCTGCGCGGCGACCAGCAGCTCAATGAGGTGAAGCTGGCCAATGCCCTGGCTGCGCGGTTCGGGCAGACCCACGGAGCCTTGCTGGCCCTGGCACCGCTCTCCGAGGAGGGTCTCATCCGCGAGGGACTCCAGTGCCTCCCCTTCGGCTTTCTCGGGCCCCAGCTCGACGATCGGGTGCTGGCCGGCGCCCGGCAATGGCAACCCACGTTCCTGCGGTTCCGGGACCACACCGCCGCCAGCCTGGAGACCTTCGTCTGCGGCGCCAACAGCCCCGACGAACATCTGGTGGGCGCCACCTGGGCAGGGCTTGGCCAGAACCCCGAGACCCTCGACCTGCGCTCTGCCCAGCCGGGGGATCGCTGCCACCACGACCCTGCCCAGACCCTGGAGGCCCGGCGCGGGATCGAGGTGGGCCACATCTTCCAGCTCGGCCGTAAGTACTCCACAGCCATGGAAGCCCGCTTTGCCACCGAGGCCGGGGGCGAGGAACCGTTCTGGATGGGCTGCTACGGGATCGGCGTCTCACGCCTGGCCCAGGCCGCGGTGGAGCAGCACCACGATGGCAACGGCATCTGCTGGCCCCTGGCCATCGCCCCGTACGAAGTGATCGTGGTGCCCGCGAATGTGGCCGACGACCAGCAGAGGAATCTTGCTGAACGCCTGTACGACGAACTGGGAAATGCCGGCGTGGATGTGCTGCTCGATGACCGGCCCGAACGGGCCGGGGTGAAGTTCAAGGACAGCGAACTGATCGGCATCCCCTGGCGTGTCGTGGTCGGCCGTGGGGCAGCCGACGGCAGAGTGGAGCTGGTAGAGCGCCAGGGTGGCGGCAGCGAGGAGCTGGCAGCAGGGTCCCTGCTGGAGCAGCTGGTGCCTCGGATCCAGGCCCAGCGCTGCGGCCTGAGCGAAGGCTGAGCAGCGCCACGGGGGGGGATCCCTAGGATCGGAGAAACCTGCCCCAGCCCAGCATGACCGCTGCCGTCGTCTCCCTCGTCCAGCGGTTGGCGCCTCTGCAGGGGCTGATCAGCGGTGCCCTGGCGTCCCTCGGACACTGGAGCCGTCGGCTCGGGCGCACCATGACGGTGGCGGCCCTGCTCGGATGCCTGCTGCTGGGGGCCTGCAGCAGCTCCGCCACGGGCCTGACGGGCAACTACGTCGACGACACCGTGGCCGTGGCCGATTCCCTGCTGGCGACCATCGGCCTGAACGCAGACGATCCGGACCGGAGCCAAGCCGAGACCCAGGCCCGGAGCCTGATCAACGACTACGTGTCGCGCTACCGGCCCCGCAACGACGTGAATGGCCTGAGTTCCTTCACGACCATGCAGACCGCCCTCAACTCCCTGGCCGGTCACTACGCCAATTACCCCAACCGCCCCCTGCCGGAAGCCCTGCGCGATCGGCTCAGCAAGGAACTCCAGAAAGCGGAGCGCGGGGTGGTGCGCGGCGCCTGAGGTGAGGGGGGCATGGGGGAAAGCCCCACCTCGCGCCCGGCCTCGCCACTGCTGCGATCAGCCCCAACCCTTTACGAACGGGCCTCCCATCTGAGAGGCTCCTGGATTGTGCTTTGAAGCGGCTTCGGGCCGCCGTCTCCTTGGCCAACGTCGTCGTCATCGGTGCACAGTGGGGTGACGAGGGCAAGGGCAAGATCACCGATCTCCTGAGCCGCTCCGCCGATGTGGTGGTGCGGTATCAGGGCGGTGTGAATGCCGGCCACACCATCGTGGTCGACGACAAGGTGCTCAAGCTGCACCTGATCCCGTCCGGAATCCTCTACCCCGACACCGTCTGCCTGATTGGCTCGGGCACGGTCGTCGATCCCCGCGTGATGCTCGGGGAGCTCGACATGCTGATCGAGCTCGGCATCGACGTGAGCGGCCTGCAGCTGGCCTCCACCGCGCACGTGACCATGCCCTACCACCGCCTGCTGGATCAGGCGATGGAGCAGCAGCGGGGCGACCGCCGCATCGGCACCACCGGCCGGGGCATCGGCCCCACCTACGCCGACAAGTCGCAGCGCAACGGCATCCGCATCATCGACATCCTCGATGAGGAGCGCCTGCGCGACCGGCTCGCCGGGCCGCTGGCCGAAAAGAACGAAACCCTGCAAAAGCTCTACGGCCTCGAACCCCTGGATTTCGAGGCGGTGGTGGCCGAGTACGTGGCCTACGGCCAGCGCCTTGCCCCCCACGTGGTGGATTGCACCCGCGCCATCCACCAGGCCGCCCGGGCCCGCATGAACATCCTGTTCGAGGGCGCCCAGGGCACCCTGCTCGACCTCGACCACGGCACCTACCCCTACGTCACCTCCTCCAACCCGGTGAGTGGCGGTGCCTGCATCGGCGCGGGCGTGGGCCCCACCCTGATCGACCGGGTGATCGGCGTGGCCAAGGCCTACACCACTCGCGTGGGCGAGGGCCCCTTCCCCACCGAGCTGGAGGGCAGCCTCAATGACCACCTCTGCGACCGCGGCGGTGAATACGGCACCACCACCGGCCGGCGCCGGCGCTGCGGCTGGTTTGACGGCGTGATCGGCCGCTACGCCGTGGAGGTGAACGGACTCGATTGCCTGGCGATCACCAAGCTCGACGTGCTCGATGAGCTCGATGAGATCCAGGTGTGCGTGGCCTACGAACTGGACGGCCAGCGCATCGAGCACTTCCCCAGCTCAGCGGAAGACTTCGCCCGCTGCCAGCCGATCTTCGAGACACTCCCCGGCTGGCAGACCTCCACGGCCGATTGCCGCAACCTCGAGGATCTGCCCCCCACCGCCATGAGCTACCTGCGCTTCCTGGCGGAGCTGATGGAGGTGCCGATCGCGATCGTGTCGCTGGGTGCCGACCGCGACCAGACGATCGTGGTCGAAGACCCGATCCACGGGCCGAAGCGGGCGCTGCTGAGCGCCTGAGCCCCGGGCCCGCCACCAGCCCCCCGGCACCTGTTCCCCGTCTCCACCAGCTTCCGGCACCTTCACCTACCCCCGCCATGACCGCCAAGAGCCTCGATGTCGTCGGCATCGGCAATGCCATCGTCGACGTGCTGGTGCAGGCCGATGAGCGCTTCCTGGGCGACCACTCCCTCACCAAGGGCACGATGGCCCTGGTGGATGAGGCCCAGGCCGAGCGGCTCTACGCCAGCGTGGGGGCAGGCCTGGAGACCTCCGGCGGCTCCGCGGCCAACACCCTGGCGGGCATTGCCCAGCTGGGGGGGCGTGCAGGCTTCATCGGCCGGGTGCGCGACGACCAACTGGGGGCGATCTTCAGCCACGACATCCGGGCCGTCGGCACCCGCTTCGAGACCCCGGCAGCCACCAGCGGCCCCTCCACCGCCCGCTGCCTGATCCTGGTCACCCCCGATGCCCAGCGCACGATGTGCACCTATCTGGGGGCCTCGGTCGCCCTGGAGCCGGCAGACCTCGACCTGGAGATGGTGGCCCAGGCCCAGGTGCTCTACCTGGAGGGCTATCTCTGGGACAGCGACGCCGCCAAGCGGGCCTTCATCGCCGCCGCCGAGGTGGCCCGGGCCCATGGGGGAGAGGTGGCCCTCAGCCTCTCCGACGCCTTCTGCGTGGAGCGTCACCGCGAGAGCTTCCAGGAGCTGGTGGATGGCCACGTCGACATCCTGTTCGCCAACGAGATGGAGATCACCTCCCTCTACAAGGCCAACAGCTTCGAGGAGGCGGTGGAGCAGGTGAGCGGCCGCTGCCGGGTGGCGGCCCTCACCCGCAGCGAGCTGGGTTCCCTGGTGCTAGCCGATGGCCAGAGCCACCGGATCGAGCCGATCCAGCTCGGCCCCCTGGTGGACACCACCGGGGCGGGCGATCTGTACGCCGCCGGCTTCCTCTACGGCTGGACCCGCGGGGAGACTGCCGCCCGTTGCGGGCAACTGGGTTCCCTCTGCGCCGGCCAGGTGGTCACCCAGCTGGGGCCTCGCCCCCAGGCGAACCTGACGGAGCTGGTGCAGCGCCACCTGGGTTGATGGAGGCGGGAGTACAGCTCTCCGCTACCCAGGCGCCGTAGGCGGCACTGGCGTCGGCAGCCCAGGTGATCCACTCGGGGGTGCTGTAGCTGTGCAGGGCCTGCACGGCCTCGGCCAGGGCCGCCAGCCGTGCGGGATGGCTCTTGATAAGCAGCTGCACCTCCTCGCTGTCCTCCTGCTGCCCCTGCCAGCGGTAGAGGGAGCGCACCGGCCGCAGGGCCACGCAGGCCGCCAGGCCACGCTCCAGCAGCTGGCGCGCCAGGGCCTCGGCCCGCGCCGCACTGGCCTCGGTGGTGAGGGCCAGCACCAGGGGAATGGGGGCATCCGCCATCGGCCAGGCCCAGGAGGGCCGCGTGCTCAACGTCCCCAGGCTGCCAGCAGAGCCAGCAGCTGGGCGCGGGAATGGCCCTGAACCTGCTGGCGGGAATTGGGCTGGCGCAGCAGCAGCAGCCGGCAGCCCTCGGCAGCGGCCACCCGGCGCCAGAGGGTTTCGCTGGGGGGCCCCGACTGGCGGGCCAGGATCACGGTGATGCCCCACTGGCGCACCAGCGCGGCCTCCACTGCCCCCGCCCCCGGGCCGGCACCGGGCAGCAGGCAGGCCACGTGCTCTGGCGGCACACCGGCCGCCAGCGCCTGTTGGAGGGCGCCGGGACGGGGGAGAACCCGGGCATGGGGCACAGCCCCTGGGCAGAGGGAGACGGCCCGGGCCAGATGACGGGCGCCGATCGCCAGCAGCAGGCGCTCCCCCCCCAGCTCCAGCTGAGCCAGGGCCTCCAGGGTGTCGAGCCAGGTCGGCTGCAGCCCGGGAGCCGGCGGCGGGATGGCCGTCTCCCCCCGCTGGAGCACCAGCAGGGGCACCCCGGCCTGGGCACAGCCCGCCTGCAGCTCCCCATGCACCCGCATGGCGAAGGGATGGGTGGCGTCGATCACGGCCCGGAAGGGCTGCCCTGCCCCCTGGGCCGCTGCCAGGGCAGCCTGGAGCCGGTCAGCGCCGCCGAGGGGCCCAACCCGCAGCTCCAGTTGCGGAGCAGCCGGGTAGACACGGGCAGCCGACGGGGTCACCACGCTCACCCGCAGCTCCCAGCCCTGGGCCAGCAGGGCCTGGGCCAGGGGAGGACCGTCGCCGGTGCCACTGAACAGCCACAGCCGGCGGCCCGGCGGATGGTCGAACGGGGCCCCGTGCATCAGGATGGCAGCCACATGAGCGGTGTTCGCGGGTGAATCACTGTCTGCTGGAGGTCGACGTCCTGGAAGCTCCCCAGGTTCGCTACACCCAGGACAACCAGACGCCAGTCGCCGAGATGCTGGTGCAGGTGGAGGGCCTGCGGCCCGACGATCCGCCGGGCCAGCTGAAGGTGGTGGGCTGGGGCAACCTGGCCCAGGATCTGCAGAACCGGGTGCAGCCTGGCCAGCGCCTGGTGCTGGAGGGCCGGTTGCGGATGAACACGGTGACCCGCAATGACGGCGTGAAGGAGAAACGCGCCGAATTCACCCTGGCGCGGCTCCATCCCATCGGGCCGGCCACTGCCCGAGCGGCAGCAAGCCCGGCCCCGGTGCCGGCCGCCAGGAGCGCGGCGGCGCCGAGCCCAGCGCCCGTGGCTGCCCCCCAGCCCCCCCAACCCACCTGGAACACCTCTCCGCTGGTGCCCGACCTGCCGGAAGGCGACGACGACATTCCCTTCTGAAGGCCGCCCGACGGGGGCAGGGGGTGGGGTCTGCGGGGCCCTCAGTCAACCGCCTCCGCCACCCGGTCGAGCAACTCCCCGAGCTCTCGCTCCAGGGCGGCCAGATCAAGGCGCCACTCCGGCCAGGCTCCACTGTCGAGCTGACGCAGCAGCCAGAGCCGATCGGCCTGCAGAGCCCGGATCAGCTCTTGGTTGGTGATCTGCTCGCCACACGAGCCTGCCGAAACCCCAGCGGAGCCGGGGCCATTCGAGGGATCCGGCCCTGGAACCGGCTCCTGCCCTGAGAGGGCGGGCTCGGACTGGGGGTCGGCCATCGGCATACAGGAAGATGGCCTGTATGCAAGCACTTCTCTCCCCCGGCAGTCTGGTCACGGTGGCCGGCGCAGCACTCTCGGTGATCGGCTGGATCGGCTACGCCACCGGCAACCCCAACCTCAGCCTGCCGACGATCTTCTACGGCATCCCCATTCTCCTGGGGGGCCTGGCGCTCAAGTCGTCCGAACTGCCCCCCGCCCAGCGGCTCACCCCTCCGGGCCAGCTGCGCCAGCTGCGTGACCAGCCCGACAGCGAGCCCCTGCGCAAGCTGGTGGCTGATGTGGTGCGCTGGCGCTATGGCCAGAAGGCCCACCTGGAAAGCTCGCTGGAGGTGCTCAAGCTCTGGGACGAGGACACTCCCCCCCAGCTGCTGAGCGTGGAGGAACTCGACTGCCAGGGCCGCTATGGCTTGAAGCTCACCTTCACCTGCGGCGCCGTCCCCATCGAGCGCTGGCAGGAACGGCAGGATCGCCTGGGCCGCTTCTTCGGCACTGGCCTCACCGCCAGCGTGGAACCCCTGGGCGGCGATCGGCTCGCGCTCACCCTGCGCCCCCAGGCCACCCCCTGACGGCCGTCCGAGCAGACTTTTCCCATCACCCGTCCCCTGCCTTGCGCTCTGATCCCTCCTTTCAGCACACCGACGCCCTGCGGGTCTCGGTGCTCAGCGAAGCCCTCCCCTACATCCAGCGCTTCTCCGGCCGAAGGGTGGTGGTGAAGTACGGCGGGGCCGCGATGGTGAAGGCGGAGCTGCGCGACGCCGTGTACCGCGATCTGGTGCTGCTGGCCTCGGTGGGCGTGCAACCGGTGGTGGTGCATGGAGGAGGCCCCGAGATCAACGACTGGCTGGGCCGCCTGAACATCGCCCCGGAATTCCGGGACGGCCTGCGGGTCACCACCCCGGAAACGATGGATGTGGTGGAAATGGTGCTGGTGGGGCGGGTCAACAAGCACATCGTCAATGGCATCAACACCGTGGGCGGCCGTGCGGTGGGGCTCTGCGGCAGCGATGGCAGCCTGGTGCGGGCCCGGCCCTACGGAGAAGGCGCCCACGGCCTGGTGGGGGAGGTGCAGGCCGTGAATCCGGAGGTGCTCTTTCCCCTGCTCGATGCCGGCTACATCCCGGTGATCTCGAGCGTGGCCGCCGATCGCGATGGTCAGGCCCACAACATCAATGCGGACACCGTCGCCGGGGAGCTGGCGGCGGCGTTGCAGGCGGAAAAGCTGATCCTGCTCACCGACACGGCCGGGATCCTGCGCGACCGGGAGGATCCCGGCTCCCTGATCCGCCAGGTGAGCCTCGGCGGGGCCCGTCAGCTGATCGCCGAGGGGGTGGTGAATGGGGGCATGACACCGAAGACCGAGTGCTGCATCCGCGCAATCGCCCAGGGAGTGGGCGCGGCGCACATCATCGATGGCCGGGTTCCCCACGCCCTGCTGCTGGAGGTGTTCACCGATGCCGGCATCGGCACGATGGTGGTGGGCAGCGACAGGCTGCTGCAGCCCTGAGTGATGGCCGATTCCGTGGACCCCTTCGCCCCTGCGCGCCAGGCTCTGGAGCGTGGCGACTACGGACGGGTGCGGGCCCTGCTCGAACCGCTGGTGGCCACCCATCCACCGGCCACCAAGGCCGGCGCCGAGCTGCAGTTGCTGCTGGCCACCGCCTGGATGGGCCAGGGGGAAAACGTGCGGGCGATGGCCTGCTGCCGCCAGGTGAAACGCTGCAGCGATCCCCAGCTGCGCGGCCAAGCCCGGGAGATGCTGGCGGTGCTGGAGGCACCAGCCCTGGAGCGACCTCGGGAATGGTCGATCACCCTGCCGGAGCTGGGGGACGCCGAACCGCTGGCCGGCCGGCTGATGCAGGCCTCGCGCCGTCGGCGCCGCCAGGAGCCTCCACCACCGCCGCCGCCGCCGGTGGGGCCGACCAGGGCCCCGATTGGCTTTGCCGCCCTGGTGCTCAGCCTGCTGCTGGTGGGGTTGCTGCTCGGCGGCTGCGTGCAGATGACCGCGGAACTCCGCTTCGGAGGACCAGGCAGGCTGCAGCTGGTGGAGGAGCTGGCCACCCCGACGGGGCAGCCGCCGCTGGCCTGGCAACGGCACTACACCGCCGCCCTCAGGCAGCTCGGCCTGCGCGGCCCGACGCGGGCAGGCGCCAGCTCCGAACGGCTGAGCAGTGCCATGCAACCGGCCGCCGCCACCCTGGGCCTGCTGCAGGCCAGCCTGGAGGAAGCCGGCCGGCTCGCCGGCCTGGAGCTGCCCGCACCCACGGTGCAGTGGCGGGAACGCAACTGGCTGCTGGGGGTGCGCCAACGGCTCGCCATTGAACTCGATCTGCGGGCGGCGGATCCCGTTCCGGGCCTGGAGACCAACCTGCAGCTGCAACCCCTGCGGCGGCGCGCCGTCCGCCTGGCCGTCCCCCAGGCAGTTGCGGCACTGGAGGGCACCGACGTCCCCACCCTGCGCTGGCCCCTGCAGCTGGGTGCCCTGAACCGGCTGGAGCTGAGCTGCTGGCGTTGGAGCCCCCTGGGGCTCGGGGCCGTCGCCATCGCACTGGCCTTCAGCCTGGTGCTCTGCCTGGCCAGCCTGCGCCAGCGCCTGGGATTCGGCTGGCCCCAGCTGCCGGCCTAGAGCATCAGCGGATCCGGATCGATGGCCAGGCCCACCTGGGAGGGCAGGGCCTGGCGCAGCTCGGTCTCCGGGGGCAGCGGCAGGGGGCTTCCAGCCGGACCGTGGAGGAGCAGTTGCCAGCGGCTGCGGCCGGCCACCCGGGCCACCGGCGCCGGTGCCGGCCCGATCAACCACCAGCCCGCGCTCTCCACCGCCGGCCGGATCTGCTCGGCAAGGGCGGCGGCGGTGGTGGCGGTGGCGCTGGCCGAAACCCCACTGAAGCGCAGCAGGCAGGCACGGCTGAAGGGCACCAGGGCCCCATGGCGGCGGAGCCCGGCCTCCTCCTCGAGAAAACGGTCGTAACGGCCATCCACCAGATGGCGGATCACCGGGTGCTCCGGGCAGTAGGTCTGCACCAGCACCTCCCCGGGCCGCTCTCCGCGGCCGGCACGCCCCGCCAACTGCAACAACAGCTGGAGACTGTGTTCACCGGCGCGGAGATCTGGCCGGTGAAGCAGACCATCGGCCGCCAGCACCGCCGCCAGGGTGACCCGGGGCAGATCCATCCCCTTGGCCAGCATCTGGGTGCCCACCAGCACGTCGGCCTCTCCGGCGGCAAAGCGCTCCAGCAGGCGGCGGTGGCCGTCGCGGCCGCGGGTGGTGTCCCGGTCGAAGCGCAGCACCCGCAACCCCTCCAGCTCCGCGGCCAGCTGCTCCATCACCCGCTGGGTGCCGGCGCCGAAGGGCTTGAAGGCCGTGGAGCCGCAATGGCCGCAGCGCTCCCCCAGCTCGGCGCGGTGGTCACACCAGTGGCAGCGCAGCCACTCCCGCCCCTGGGAGCGATGCACGGTGAGGGCCACGTCACAGTGGGGACAGAGCACCGCCTCCCCGCAGCTGCGGCAGCCCAGAAAGGCGTGATAGCCCCGGCGCGGCACCAGCACCACGGCCTGCTCCTGGCGCTGCGGCAAACCGGCGAGGCGCTCCATCAGCGGACGGCTGAGCAGCCGGCGATGCCCCTCCGCCAGCTCCTGGCGCATGTCGACCAGGCGCACCGGCGGCAAGGGCCGCTGGCCGATGCGCTCCGGCAGCCGCAGCAGGCGCGTGGTCGCCTCCGGTCCCCGGCAGGCCAGCCAGCTCTCCAGGGAGGGGGTGGCACTGCCGAGCAGCAGCCGGGCACCACTGAGGGAGGCCCGCAGGCGCGCCACGTCGCGGGCGTGATAACAGGGCATGGGACTGTCCTGCTTGTAGGAGCCGTCGTGTTCCTCGTCGAGCACGATCAACCCGAGGGCCGGCAGGGGCAGGAAGACGGCCGAACGGGTGCCCACCACCAGCAGCGGCTCCCCCGTGAGGCAACGACGCCAGCAGGCCACCCGGGCGGAATCGCCCATGCCGCTGTGGTACTCCAGCACCGCGGCTCCAAAGCGCTGGCGGCAGCGGTCGAGGAGCTGGGGAATCAGACCGATCTCAGGCGCGAGCACCAGGGCGCTGCGGCCTTCTCGCAGGCTGCGGGCCGCGGCCTGGAGATACACCTCCGTCTTGCCGGCCCCGGTCACCCCCCAGAGCAGCAGGATGGCCCCGGCAGGGGCAGCATCCAGGGTGGCCAGCGCCTCGACCTGGGCGGGAGTGAGCGCACGCTCTGGGGCATGCGCCCCAGCGGCGGGGAGGGCAGGCGGGGGAAGGCACGGATCGGCCGCAAGCCCCTGTTCCCGGCACACCAGCCCCCGTCGCTCCAGGGCCTGGAGCACCGAACGGCTGAACCCCCCTGGCCCGCAGAGCTGGGCGAGGGGCAGAGGAGCCGGGGCCTGCTGAAGGTGATCGAGCAGGGCCTGCTGCCGGGCCGTCAGGCCCTCAGGCCGCAGGGCAGCCGTGGCCCGCACCAGCCAGAGCGGTCGCGGCTTGCCGTTGACGGCCTGGCGGCGCTGGCCGAGCCAGCCCGGTGGCAGAGCGCTCTTGAGCGTGCGAAAGACACTGGTGTGGCAGGCAGCGGCCACCTCGGTGATCAGCTGCTGCCAGCGGGGGTCCACCGCTGCCGGCTGCAGACATCGCTCCACCGGCTGCAGGCGGCGGTTTTCCAAGTCGGCCGGGAGGTGGTCAGGGAGGTCCACCACCAGCCCGCTGTGGAGGCGCCCCTGCAGACGCACCTGCACGAGATCGCCGATGGCCAGGGGGATTCCTCCGGGATTGGCATAGGTGAACACCTGGCCGTCCCGGCCGGCCTCCAGCCAGATCTGCGCCCAGGCGGGAGCCATCACCCTTGCAAAGGTCTCACGAGATACATAGACTGTGTCAGTTGGGCAGTGCTCTAGCTGCCGTCAGAACCTGGCAGAGTTCCGTCCAGTGGGAAGACCTGAAGAGAGAGCCTGTGAATTCCCAAGGGATTTCACGCCGTCGCCCTCCGGTCTGCGACCACCCCTGTCAACCCTGCTTCGGCTTCGGCCCCCGGTTACCCCTTGAGTCCAGTTTGTTCGCTTCGGTCATCACCTGTTGGCGATGACCGATTCTCCGGTTGAGTGTTGAGCAGTCCTGCCCACTGGCGCGCCCAGCGGCCACCAGCGGTGATCGCGCGGCGCGTTGATCATGCGAAGCGAGACCTGATTCGACCACGGCCGGGCTCCCTCATCCGGCAGCCCCTCGTCTCCCCATCCCTAGTTCCCAGCTCAATCCCGCAGGCCCCCTCCCGGCCCACCCTGAGCTGACCACCCTCCCGTTCTCCCTGCACCAGTCTCGATGAGCCCTGCCGCCACGAAAGCCAAGCCCGCTGTTGAAATCCTGATGGTGGCCACGGCATCAGGCGAGGAGCTCCAGGTCAAGCCGAAAGCCGCAGCGAAATCCACCAAGGCCGCCAGCGCGAAGCCGGCAGCGGCCAAATCCACAGCGACCAAGGCCTCCACCCCCAAGGCCGCCGCCAAGGCGAAGACAGCCACCCCGAAAAGCGCGGCCGGCAAGAGCCGTAGCAGCAAGGCCAAAGGTGCGGCAGTCGAGGCCGGCGAGAGCCCCGCTGATCTCGATCAGGCCGCCGATCAGCTGCTGGCGGCGGCGGCGCAGTCCGACGCTGAGACGGACACCGAACCGGGCGACGTCGAGACCAACGCCAAGGAGGACGACAAGGCTGCCAAGGCCCTGGCCAGCATCAAGGTGGGTCCCAAGGGGGTCTACACGGAAGACTCCATCCGGGTCTATCTCCAGGAGATCGGCCGCATCCGCCTGCTGCGGCCCGACGAGGAGATCGAACTGGCACGCAAGATCGCCGACCTGCTCCAGCTCGAGGAGATCGCTGCCCAGTTCGAATCCGACCACGGCCGCCAACCCGACACCAAGGAGTGGGCGGCCCTGGTGGAGATGCCCACGATCAAGTTCCGCCGGCGCCTGATGCTCGGCCGCCGGGCCAAGGAAAAGATGGTGCAGTCGAACCTGCGCCTGGTGGTGTCGATCGCCAAGAAGTACATGAACCGTGGCCTGAGCTTCCAGGACCTGATCCAGGAAGGCAGCCTCGGCCTGATCCGCGCCGCAGAGAAGTTCGACCACGAGAAGGGCTACAAGTTCTCCACCTACGCCACCTGGTGGATCCGCCAGGCGATCACCCGCGCCATCGCCGACCAGTCGCGCACCATCCGCCTGCCGGTGCACCTCTACGAGACGATCTCGCGCATCAAGAAGACCACCAAGACCCTCTCCCAGGAGTTCGGCCGCAAGCCCACCGAGGAGGAGATCGCCGAATCGATGGAGATGACCATCGAGAAGCTGCGCTTCATTGCCAAGAGCGCCCAGCTGCCGATCTCCCTGGAAACCCCGATCGGCAAGGAAGAGGATTCCCGCCTCGGCGACTTCATCGAAGCCGACATCGAGAACCCCGAGCAGGACGTGGCCAAGAACCTGCTGCGGGAAGACCTCGAGGGCGTGCTGGCCACCCTCAGCCCCCGGGAGCGCGACGTGCTGCGCCTGCGCTACGGCCTCGATGACGGCCGCATGAAAACCCTCGAGGAGATCGGCCAGATCTTCGATGTGACCCGCGAGCGCATCCGCCAGATCGAGGCCAAGGCCCTGCGCAAGCTGCGTCACCCCAACCGCAACGGCGTGCTCAAGGAGTACATCAAGTGATGGAGGTCCTGCCATGAGCGGCGGCCTGGCGTCCCTGCGGGGGCTGCGCAGCGCTCCGGCGCTCGATGCCGGCGCCCGCGGGGCCCTGCGGGCCGAACTCGAGCCGCTGCTGGGCCGCTGTGACTGGTTCACAGTGGGGGTGATGGCCCCCTCCGCCCAGGCGGCGGTGGGCTGCCTGCGGGCGCTGGAGACGACCCTGGGCTGGCCCCCCCTCGAACTGGACCCGGCCTGCGAAGCCCTGGAGGCCATCGAAGGCCCGGTGTTCCTCAAGGGCAACCAGACCAGCCGCCGCTTTCTGGTGCGCCGGGAAACCGGCCTTGGGGAGGGTCTGCTGATCACCGGGCACAGCCCTGCCGATCCGGACGTCGAGGACACCTGGGGACCATTGCCCCTGGATTTCTTCGGCCCGTAATCTGGGGGGCTGTGATCTGCCCCTGATGGCCCACTCCCTGCGCATCGCCTCCCGCCGCAGCCAGCTGGCCATGGTGCAGACCCACTGGGTGCGCGATGAGCTGGCCAAGGCTCACCCCGGCCTGGAGATCAGCATCGAGGCAATGGCCACCCAGGGCGACAAGATCCTGGACGTGGCCCTGGCCAAGATCGGTGACAAGGGCCTGTTCACCAAGGAGCTGGAGGCCCAGATGCTGGTGGACCGGGCGGACATCGCCGTGCACAGCCTCAAGGATCTGCCCACCAACCTGCCCGAGGGCCTGATGCTGGGCTGCATCACCGAACGGGAGGATCCAGCCGATGCGCTGGTGGTGCACGCCAAGCACCAGGACCAGACCCTGGCGAGCCTGCCGGAGGGGGCAGTGGTGGGCACCAGCTCCCTGCGCCGCCTGGCCCAGCTGCGCCATCACTTCCCGCACCTCACCTTCAAGGACGTGCGCGGCAACGTGATCACCCGCCTCGAGAAACTGGATTCCGGCGAATTCGACTGTCTGATCCTGGCGGCCGCGGGCCTGGGGCGCCTGGGCCTGGGGGACCGCATCCATGAGCTGATCGACCCTTCAATCTCCCTGCATGCCGTGGGCCAGGGGGCCCTGGGGATCGAGTGCCGCGAGGGCGATGCCACGGTGCTGGAGCAGATCAAGGTGCTCGAGCACACCCCCACCGCGCGGCGCTGCCTGGCGGAGCGGGCCTTCCTGCGGGAGCTCGAGGGCGGCTGCCAGGTGCCGATCGGCGTGAACACACGCTTTGAGGGGGAGGGTGAGAGCGCCGAACTGGTGCTCACCGGCATGGTGGCCAGCCTCGATGGCGTACGCCTGATCCGCGACGAGGCCCGCGGTCCCCAGAACAACCCTGAGGCCATCGGCATCGCCCTGGCCCACAGGCTGAAGGGGCAGGGAGCCGGGGAGATCCTGGAGGAGATCTTTGCAACGGTTCGGCCGGAGGCCTGACAAGCAGCGGCCGGAAACGGCCCAGACCCCGGCCGATCCAGGCGGCCTGCCCTTCCAGTGGGGGTTGCTGGCCTGGGCAGCCCTGGTGGGAGCCCTCACCGGCCTGGCGGTGGTGGCTTTTCATGAGGTGCTCGGGCTGATCAACAACGCCTCCTTCGGCCCCCTGGTGGAACTGCTGTTCCAGGTGGGCCGGGCGGGCTCGCCCGAACCGCCCCCGCTGCCTCCCGCGCCGCCACCCCTGGTGAATCTGGCCAGTGGCACGGGCACCCCACTGCAGTCGCTTCTGCAGATCGGACTGGGGGGCCTGGGCTTCCTACCCGCTCCCCCTGCAGCCCCTGAACCCCCTCCCCTGCCGGGCTCAAGCCTGCCGGAATGGCTGGGGCTCTGGCCCGTGCTGGTGGTCCCCACCCTGGGTGGCCTGGCCGTGGGCCTGCTGCGCCGCTACGGCGGCGAGCTGGGACCTGGGCTGCCCAGTCTGATGGCGATGGCCGATGGCAGTGCGGAGGCCCGACCGCGGCTGCCCCTGCAACGCCTGCTGGGAGCATCGCTCAGCCTGGGCAGCGGCGCCTCCCTCGGCCCCGAAGGCCCCAGCGTCGAAAGCGGCGGCAACATCGGCCTGTGGCTGGCCCTCAGGGGTGGACTGCCCCCCCAGAGCCAGAAGGCGCTGGTGGCGGCCGGGGTCGCCGCCGGCCTGGCAGCCGGATTCAAGGCACCGATCGCCGGCGTGTTCTTTGCCTTTGAGGGCAGCTTCAGCGCCATTCAGGGGCGACCCAGCCTGCGGGCCGTGCTGGTGGCGGCCGTGGCCTCGAGCCTGGTCACCGAGCTCGTGCTCGGCGATGCCCCCATCCTGCGGTTGCCGGCCTACGAGGTGCGCTCCCCCTGGGAATTGCCGCTTTACCTGGGGCTGGGGCTGCTGGCCAGCGGCATGTCCTGGCTGCTGGTGAGCCTGCTGGCCCTGGGGCGGAGCGAACGCCTGCAGCGGCTCCTGGCGCAGCTCCCCCCCGGTCTGCCCACCGCCCTCGGCGGGTTGACGGTGGGCCTGCTGGCCCTGGGCTTTCCCCAGGTGCTGGGGGTGGGCTACGACACGATTGAGGCGCTGCTGGGGAGGGACGGCGGCATCCCCCTGCTGGCCCTGCTGCTGCTGCTGGGGGTGAAGCTGCTCGCCACCACTGTCAGCAACGCCACAGGCTTCGTGGGCGGTGGCTTCGCTCCGTCACTGGTGCTGGGGGCGGTGCTGGGCAATTGCTACGGCCAGATCCTCGGGGAAGGGGGGCTGGGGCTACCGATCGCGGAGCCCCCCGCCTACGCCATGGTGGGCATGGCAGCCGTGCTGGCGGGCAGTGCCCGGGCTCCCCTCACAGCTCTGTTGCTGCTCTTCGAACTCACCCATGACATCCGCATCGTGCTGCCCCTGATGGCGGCCGCCGGACTCAGTGCGGCCCTTGTGGAGCGCTGGCAAGGGATCAGCGATCCGGGCCTGCTGGGCCCGGATCGGGCCGAGGAACTGCGGCGGCGGGACCTGGCGGCAGTACCGATCTCCGAAGCCTTCGAACCCGAGGCGCCGCTGGTGTTGCCCACCGACACCCCGGCAGCCACGGCGCTCGCCCAGCTGCTGGCGAGCCGCAGCCACTGCCTGATCCTCAGCAAGGGGGGCGAGGTCGTTGGCCTGGTGACCCTGCCCGACCTGCAACGTGCCCTGGCCCGCGGCGGACAGAGCGGCCGCCCTGGCGAAGATCTCCCCCTTGGGGACTGCCGTCGCTCCGAGTTGATCTGGCTTCCTCTCAGGGCCAACCTGGCGCAGCTTGAGGATCAGCTGCGGCCCAGCGGCCTGCGCCAGCTGCCGGTGTTCGAGATCGGCGAGCAGACCGTGGCCCAGCTTCCCCACGGGGTGCCGCGGGAGGGATTGCCGGTGGAGGCTCTGCGGGGACTCGCCAGCAGGGATGGCCTGGCCCGGGCCCTGGCAACGCGCTATCTACCGGGGACCCACTCAGGGGTCAGCATCTGACGCCGGGGGGCCTCAGCCGAGCTGGGCGGCCTGGAGCGTGGAGAAATGGCTGGGATGCAGGGCCTTCTGGGCCACCGGATCCACCTGCTGGAGACGATGCACCACACGCTGCAGGTCGAGGGCGGACAACTCACCGTTGCCACACCACTTGAGGACCGTGCTGGCCGTGGCACCTCCTGGACTGTGGTGGAGCGGGGCGGGAGCCATGCAAGGGTAAGTGCGAGGCAACAAGCTAGGGGCGAGGCCCCCCAAGACCGCGGGAAGCCCGACCGATCTGCAGGAAGTTTTCCGGGTTGGGAAGAAAGCCTGAATGGGCCAGCCGGCAGGCTCCCTCCCGAACGGGGCTGATCCCTCAGGGCTTCACGATCACGGGTGTGCCCACATCCACCTGATCGAACAGCTGGCGGACGTGGGGGGTGAGCATCCGCACGCAGCCGTTGGAGACAGCTGCACGCGAGGTGACGGTCCAGGCCCAGGCATCCGGCGTGCCATGGATGCCGTACTGGTTGAGGCCGCTCTGTTTGAAGCCGATCCAGCGGTCGCCAAGTGGAGCCTGCGGCCCCACCTTGCCATTGACCTTGCCGCTGGAGGTGCTCTGGTAGATCGGATTCACCACCTTGTTCTGCACGCTGAAGCGGCCGGTGGGGGTCGGCGTGCGTGGATCGCCGATGGCGACCGGCCAGCGGCCGATGACACGTGTCCCCTCCACCAGGGAAATCTGCCGCTTGCCCAGCTCGAGCACGATCTCCCGGGTGCTGGTGACGGCAGCCGTGGTCGGTGCGGCGGAGGTTGCCGCCGGAGCGTCCCCCGCCTGAGCCCGCAGGGCTGGCCCACAACCGAGCATCGACAGCAGCGCCAGCGAGGCCCCAAGCCCTCCGGCCAGAAGTCTGGGGGCAGGGGCGGCAAGCAGACGGGCGGCCTTGGAGGGGATCACGGCGTGGATGGCGAGGGGCGTGCGGGGCAAGCGGCGACCGGCTGGAGGGCGGTCGGCCCAGTGGGCGTCAGTTCACCAGCTGGGGATCAATGGTGCTGGTGTAGCGCGCTTCGCACTCCTTGACGATCTTCACCGCCTCGGCGGCATCGAAGAAACCGTTCACGCGGCAGGTGCCGGGCTTCTTCAGATCCTTGTAGTGCTCCCAGTAGTACTGGGTTTCCTTCACCCAGTGCTCTCCAAGCTGGGTGTAGCTGGTGATGTGATCCATGCGCTTGTCGTCGGCCAGCACGGCAATCACCTTGTCGTCGACTTCACCGCCGTCGTCGAACTTCATGATGCCGATGATGCGGGCCTCCACCAGGGAGCCGGGCACGAGGGGCTCGGTCACGCCCACGATCTCGATGTCGAGCGGGTCGCCGTCCTCATCCCAGGTGCGGGGGATGCAGCCGTAGGCGAAGGGATAGGCGAGGGAGGAATAGCCCACGCGATCGAGCTTGAGATGGCCGGTCTCGGTGATCAGCTCGTACTTGTTGATCGTGTTGCTGTTCAGCTCCACGATGGCGTTGAGCCGCAGCTCGGCCTCATCGGCGAAGGCCGGCAGCACGTGCAGGAGATTGAGCATCGTGCGGCTGGGGGCGTGGTCGATGTTCGCCATGCGTGGCAGGGGAATGAGCGGGGCGCATCCTATGAAGGAGCCTGAAGGGCTTCCACCTTGCCCCTGAGGTAGCGCAGGAAGGGTTCGGCTGACAGGGCCTGGCCACTCACCCGCGCCACCAGCTCCTCGCCATTCACCGAGCGGCCCAGGGGCCACACCCGGGCCCCCAGCCACTGCTGCAGCCGGCGCTCCTCCCCGGCTGCGATCGCGCCGGCGATGGCCCCCGCGCCCCCCAGATCCCGCTCCATCGCCTCGGCCAGCTGGGCACTGATCAGATGCCCCAGGGCATAGCTCGGGAAATAGCCGAACAACCCCTCGGCCCAATGGATGTCCTGCAGACAACCCTCGCTGTCGCGCTCCGGAACGAGGCCCAGCCACTCCCCCATTCGGCGGTTCCACTGCTGAGGCAGCTCCTCCACCGGCATCTCCTGCTCCAGCAGGGCCAGCTCCAGCTCGTAGCGCAGCACGATGTGCAGGCCATAGCTGAGCTCATCGGCCTCCACCCGGATCAGACCGGGCTGGAGGGGATTGAGGGCGCGCCAGAAACCGGGAACCCCGCCCCAGGGATCGCTCGCCGGGCCGCCACCCAGACCGGAGCGGAAGCGGGGATGCCAGCGCTCGGCAAAGGCCTGGCTGCGGGCCACCCGGCACTCCCAGAACAAACTCTGGCTCTCATGCACCCCCATCGAGGTGGCCTCCCCAAGGGGCCAGGGGTAGTAGTGGTCATCGCCGCGGGGCAGGCCCTGCTCGTAGAGGGAATGGCCCCATTCATGGGCCGTGGCCAGAAAGGCCGAGAGGGGCTGGCCGGGCACCACCCGGGTGGTGATGCGGAAGTCCTGGGGCCCCAGGGTGCAGGAGAAGGGATGGGCCGAGCGGGAACGCTGGCAGCGCGCCGGGTCGTACCCCCAGCTGTCGAGCAGCTCGCCGCAGAGCTGCTCCTGCAGGGCCTCGGGCAGGTCGGCGGCTGAAGGGGCCCCCTTGGTGGCAGCCTGGCCTCGGGCCCTGGCCACCTGCTCCAGCAACGCCGGCAGCTCCACCTTGAGCGGGGCAAACAGCTCCTCCAGCCGCGCCTTGCTCACGTCGGGCTCAAACGGCTGGGCCAGGATCTCCCAGGGGCTGCGCGCCACCGATTCGGCGGCGGCCAGCTGGTTCGCCTGCTGGCGGCGCAGGGCGATCAGCTCCTGGAGAGCCGGCGCAAAGGCCGAAAAATCGTTGCGGGCGCGGGCATCCTGCCACACCGCGTTGCCGCGCGACTGGGCCATGGCCAGCGCACGCACCAGGTCCGGATCGAGGGAGCGCTGACGCTCCAGCTCCAGACGCAGCAGCTCCAGGTTGCGGCGCCGCTCGGGCGGGGCATCGGCGCCCAGCTCAGCCTCGGCCGCCCCCACCAGCTCGGCGTACTCGGCACTGCTCTGCCGCTCGTGAAGCTGGCCGGCCAGCAGGGCCAGCTGTTCGCCACGCCAAGCCGCACCGGCCGCCGGCATCACCGTGTTCTGGTCGTAATAGAGGGCGCTGCTGATCGATCCCAGCAGGCGGGTGTGGTGCAGGTGCTGCTGGAGCTGGGTGAAGGCTGAACCCACAGCGCCCATGGGGAAGAACAAACCGCTGGGGCCAGCATGGCGCCGCACCCCACAACGGATCGCACGCAGACCCTGCGGCTCGACCATGTGAGGCCCTTGCAGCTGCACGCAATCTCTGCGGTCACCGAGTGCAGCTGGAATCGGGGATCTCCGGCAGCACAGGCGGGCTGCCTCCAAGATGGCCACAATGAACGGAGATCCCTCTCGTCCTGGAGGTCGGCCATGGGCGCCACAGGCAAGGACTGAACCATGGGGCGCAAACACGGACACGCCGGCCGCGCCTTCCGCTGGAGCATCGCCCTCAATGCCGGCCTCACCGCCCTGCAGCTGGTGATCGGCTTGGCCTTCGGCTCACTGGCCCTGATCGGCGATGCCCTCCACAACCTGGGTGATGTGGTGGGACTGGTGCTGGGCTGGGGCGCCGATCGCCTCAGCCGCCAGCCGGCCCGCGGCCGCTTCACCTACGGCTACGGGCGCAGCACCCAGATGGCCTCGCTGATCAATGGGCTGCTGATCTTTGCGGCCGGGGCGGTGGTGGTGGTGGAAGCGATCGAACGGCTGTTCAACCCCGTGCCCCTGATCGCCGGCCCGGTGGCCTGGGCCGCGGCCGCCGGCATCGTGATCAACTTCGGCTCGGCCCAGCTCTTTGGCCACGGCCATCACGGCGACCTCAACCAGCGGGCTGCCGTGTTGCACCTGCTCACCGATGCCGCGGTCTCCGTCGCCGTGCTGATCAGCGCCCTGGTGGTGGGCCTCACCGGCTGGCTCTGGCTGGATGCCGTGACCGCCATCGGCGTGGGCGGTGCCGTGAGCTGGAGTGCGGCAGCGCTGCTGCGGGAGGCGATTGCCCTCAACCTCGATGGGGTACCACGGGGGATCGATCTGGGGGCCGTGGAGGCATTGCTGCAGCAACTGCCAGGGGTGGAAGCCGTGGACGAGCTGCATGTGTGGGGACTGAGCACCTCCCGCACCGCCCTCACCGCCCACCTGCGGATCGATCCAGCCGCCCTGGCCGCGCACAGGCTGAGCCGGGATGGCCTGCTCACCCTGGCCCGGGAGCAAGTGGCGGCCCAGGGCATCCGCAAGTGCACCCTGCAGCTGGAAGCCGGAGCGCCGGGGCGCGACCCCACCTGAACACCTGCAGCGGGCTCAGGCCCGAGTCCGTCGCAGCCGCCGCACCAGGCGATATCCCTTCCGCACACCATCGAGCAGCGGGCCTGGTGCCCGCAGGCCCAGGGGCCCGATCAGGGGCCGATAGATGACGTGATACGCCCAGCGCAGGTCCCGCCAGGCACGGCAGGGCTCGGGGTTCAGAAAGTCGGAGATGTCCACCACCAACCCCCGGCCACCGTGCAGCATCACGTTGCGGCCATGCACATCGTGGCCGTGGAGGCCCCGGCTCCGGGCATAGATCAGGGCGGCGTCGACATCCTCGATAGCCTGCAGGGGAATGGGAATGCCGCGGCGCAGGCAGTCGTAGAGGGTGATGCCCTGCAGGCGCCGGAGCACGAGAAACCGGTCGCTGGCATGGAAGCACCGGGAAAAGGCGGGGTGCACGCCAATGCGCCGGTACACCTCCGCTTCCGCCTCCAGTCCGGGGCGTCCGGGCGCATACACCTTCACGACGAGCTCGGGATGGTGGGGATGGTGCAGCACCGCCGCGTAGTTGCCGCATCCCAGCACGTGCCAGGGATCCGGGATCGCCAGCACCAGCACGGGATCGTGGGGGTCGGCGCTGTGCAGCTGCAGCTCCGGCAGGAGCTGCTCCTCAATCCACTGCACCAGGGCCGGCAGGCTGGTGTCGGCACCGGGCACAGGCACAGAAGCGGCTGGGCAGGACGCGCTCCAGCCTGGCGGAGGGACCAGCAAAAAGCCGCCCGGGTGGGCGGCCTGGTTGACCGCAAGCGGTCATCAACCTCAGCCCGTCAGGGCTGCGCGGTCGCTCACCAACGGCCGCCGCCACCGGCGGAGGCGGCAGGACGGGGCTCCGCCTTGTTGACGCGGATCATCCGGCCCATCCACTCGACATCGCGCAGATCGGCGATCGCCTTGTCCTCGGCGCTGGCATCCGCCATTTCCACAAAGGCGAAGCCACGCTTGCGGCCGGTTTCCCGGTCGAGGGGAAGGGTGCACTTGCGCACCGAGCCGTACTCGGAGAACAGGTGCTGAAGGTCCTCCACTTCGGCATCGAAGGAGAGGTTGCCCACGTAAATGGTCATGAAATGAACAGACTTATGAACGCGATTCGCTGAAAGCCCTGAAGAAAGTTGCTGGCCGAGAGGAGAAATGCCGGCTTGAAAACCGTGATGCTCGCCGCCTGGAGAAGAAACCTGCCGAAGAGAGGTCGTTGAATCAAAGTAAACTCTACAACATCGCTGTAGACGATCAAGGGATCGTCCATGCACTTCGGCGCGAGGGGCTGGATGCTCCCCGTAACAACCCAGCGCTTTTGAACCGCACCCGACCAGAGTGAGGGTCTGGAGAGGGCTCCAGGCCCATGCCCACAGCTGGTGAACGCACCGGGAAGCAGGAGAGAGCCAAGGCAAGCCTGCGGCTCGCCTTGGGGCTGTTTCTGCCGATCAGCGGGGCGATCACGCTGGTGCTCCTGCCGCTGGTCCTGCTCTACGGCCAATCGCGGCGGGAGACCCTCCACACCCGCCTGAAGGCGCTGGTGGACGGGAGCAGCCTCCAGGTGCAGCAGATGCTCCGCCAGGTGGAGCGCGACACGGCCGTGACGGCAGCGCTGGCCGATCGCCCTGGCAAAGGGGGGGACGAGCCGACGCTGGCGCTGCTGTTCCGGGAGCAGGTGCGCCGCGAGCCGCGCTATAGCGCCATGCTCATGGTCAACCAGGCCGGCGATCCCCTGCTGGAGATCCCGGCCCGCAGCGACCCACAGCCATCCCCCTGCCTGCCGGCAGCCCTGAAGGAGGGCATGGGCCTGCCGCCCGGTGGCTTCTGGCTCTCCTCGGCGCAGTGGCCCCAGAGGCCCCAGCGGCCCCAGATCCTGGGTCTGGAGGACCGCACGCCCTGCCTGCTGGCGGTGCGGCCCCTGTTCGCCGGCAAGAGCCGGCGCGGCGTGCTGCTCTACGTGACCAACCTGGACGCCCTGCTGGGCGACTTCGATCGCGCCACCAACCGTGCCCCGCAGGAGCAGAGGGGGTTCCTGCTGAACGGCCAGGGGGAGGTGCTCAACCCGATCGGCCAGGGCCAGACCGCCACCATCCCCCAGCGCTACCCCGACCTGTGGAGCCAGATGCAACGCCAGCCCAGGGGGATGCGGCGCGACCGCCAGGGCCTTTTCCTCTACGAGCGCATCCCCGGGCAGCAGGGACTGACCGTGCTGATCCAGGTGCCCCCTGGCACGGCCGCCGAGCGCTCCGTGTTCCACCATCCGCTGGGGGTCGCCCTGGTGAGCGGCCTCTACCTGCTGGCGGCGGCTCTCAGCCTGGCCATCGCCCGGGCCCAGGAGCGGCTGGAGACCTCCCGCCGCAAGGAACGTCAGGCGGCTGATCGCCTGCAGTCGGTGCTGCGCAGCGCCGGGGTGGGCATGGGGTTGTGCGAACCGGACAGCGGCCGGTTCAGGGGCGTGAACCAGGCGCTCTGCCTCCTACTGGGGCGCAGCGCGGACCAGCTGGAGGACCAGAGCTGGCCGAGCTTCTGCCACCCGGGCGACCAGCCAGCGGCGCGCCAGATGCTGGAGGCCGTGCGCCACAGCACGGCCGGAGCCCAGCACCTGCGCCTACGCCTGCAGCGCCCGGATGGCAGCAGGGTGTGGGGGGATGTGACCCTCGCCGGCCTCCCGGGGGCCGGCGAGTCGAACGGCACCGTCGCCCTGATCCTGCAGATCGTCGATGTCTCGGAACTGGTGGCCCAGGCGGCCTACCTGGAGGCCGCCGCCGAAGCGGGGATCGTGGGGTTGTGGGACTGGGACATCGAGCGCAACGTGCTCACCTGGGATCCGGTGATGTACGCGCTCTACGGCCGCCGCCGCGACCAGTTCGCCGGGGCCTACGAGGCCTGGGCCAGTGCGGTGCACCCCGACGACCGCGCCTACGCGGAGGCGGAGATTCAGGCGGCAGTGCAGGGCTGGCGGCCCTATCAGCCCCGATTCCGGGTGGTGTGGCCGGATGGCTCGGTGCGCCACCTGCAGGCCCGCAGCCGCACCACCTACGACGCCAACGGCAAGGCCCTGCGCATGATCGGCGTGAACTACGACATTACCGACCAGGTGCAGCGCGAGCTGGAGATCGACCAGCAGCGGGGGCTGCTGGCGGCGACGCTGGAGGCCCTGGTGGATCCCCAGCTGTTCCTCACCATCGCCGGGGAGCTGCGCATCTCCGAAGCCAACCCGGCTGCGGCTGACTGCCTGGGCCGCAGCCGCAACCAGCTGATCGGCCAGCCTCTGGCGGCCCTGCTGCCGGCCGCCAGCAATCAGCAGCTGCTGATGGCCCTCGCCGCGGTGGCCCGGGGTGGAGCCCCCCTGATCGTCGATGAACATCCGCTGCAGCTGGCCGCCGCCCTGGAGCCCCGCTATGTCGATCTGCGGGCGGTGGGCGTGCGCGATGGGGTGGCGGTGAGCTTCCGCGATGTCACCGATCGCCGCCGCACCAACCAGCACCTGGCGGCCTCGGAAGAACGCTTCCGGCTGCTGGCCGAGAACGTCACCGATGTGGTGTTTCTGTGCGAGGGGGGACGGATCGACTGGATCGCCCCGGGCCTGCAGCTGGCCCTGGGCTGGCGACCCGAGCACTGGCTGGGGCGAACCCTCCAGCAGCTCTGCCACCCGGACGACCAGGGCCAGCTGCTGGAGCAGCTCCAGCTGGTGGGGCAAGGCGACCAGGGGCGCCTGCGGGTGCGGATGCAGGACCGGCAGGGCTGCTGGCACTGGCTGGAACTGCATCTGGGCCCCTATCGCCACCCGGACGGCCGGCAACGGGGCGTGGTGGGGGCCCTGCAGGTGGTTGACCGCGAGGTGGCGGTGGAGGCCGATCTCAACCGCCGGGCCCGCATCGATTCCCTCACCGGTCTGCTCAACCGCCAGGAGGTGCTGGAGCGGCTGGCCTGGCTGAACCAGCGGCGGCGGCAGGGCGACAGCCCCCTAGCGGTGCTCTTCTGCGACGTCGACCACTTCAAGGTGATCAACGACGCCCACGGCCACAGCGGCGGGGATGCGGTGCTCCAGGCCCTGGCGGAACGGTTACGCCACTGCACCCGCAGCGGAGACCTGGTGGGCCGGCTGGGGGGCGATGAACTGCTGGTGGTGCTGCAGGGCATGGACAGCCTCGCGGCTGCCGAAGCGCTGGCCCAAAAATCCACCGCAGCGTGCAGACCCCGCTCACCCTGCCCACCGGCACGGTGCAGCCCACGCTCTCGATCGGTGTCACCCTGCTGGAAGCGGACGAATCGATGGATGCGGTGGTGGACCGGGCCGATCAGGCGATGTATGAGGCCAAACAACACGGGCGCAACCGCGTGATCGCCTTCAGCTGAGGGTCCGGCTGGGCCGCTCAGGCGAGCTTGGCGGGATCGTGCTGGCCGTCGCTGAGCTCCCCATCCACGATCAACAGGGCGGCCGGTTGCCCCTGGCAGAAACGCACCCGTCCCAGCAGGTGGGCGAACTGATGTTCGGCAGCCACCTGGCCATCGATCATCGGATCGAGAAACACCGTGGTTCGCGTGTCCGAGGCCCGCTCCGCCTGGGCATAGAGCTGCTGAAGGGAGGTGGTCACATCGGCCTCCATCTGGAACGAGGCCGCCAGGATCTCCTCGGCGGATCCCCAGTCCTGGCGCGGGGCGGTCACATCCTGGAACACCACGGTCTGGCCGCGGGCGATCAGGTAGTCGGCAACAGTGGCGGCATGGGCCTGCTCACCGGCGGCCTCATGCTTGAAGAAGTGAGCAAAGCCGCGCAACTCGCGCTCGGCGAACCAGAGGGCCATGGCGAAGTAGGCGGCACTGGCCTGGCGCTCCATGGTGATGTGGTCTTGAAGGCCCTCCAGGAGCGCCGCGTCCATCGGCTGGGCCATCGCCCGACCCGCCGGCCCGGTCGCCACCGGGGAATGGGCAGCCTGCGAGAAGGCGGTCATGGGGGATCACCGACGAGCGATGTGACAAAAGCTACATGCCCTTGCAGCATTGGCGACGTGTCGATGGGCACCGATCGCCTCCCGCCCTCCGGCGGGACAGATCCCGACCGCAGCGGGCTGATCGGGGCGGAGGGCTGACGTTGCAGCCGGACCCGATAGGCGCCATGGGCAGCACCGAAGTGCTCGATCAGGGCTTCGCGCGCCTCATGCTGCAGCTCCTCAAAGCTGGGGGCTGCGATGGCGAGGGGAGGCCATGGAGCCCTGGCCTCCAGGTGCCCGGGCCGATCGACCAGCACGTGAAACACGACCTCGCGCATGGGGTGTCGCTCTCTTTCCGGGGGCATCCTTGGCCGATCCCGGCCCCGGTGGGGGTGGCGCTGGATACGGAGAACCGACCGGGTGGCACCCCACCCTGCAGCGGCCACCGAGCTTGGACAGAATTCCTGAACATGGGCTGCTGGCCTTCATGCAGACGATCGACTGGCTCTGGCTGATCCACCCGGTGGCCGCCGTGGTGCTCGTCTATCCCCTGCTGGGGATGGCCGCACGCCTCGGGCTCCAGGCCCGGGCCCGGCGCCTCGGCCAGGCCAAGCTCCCCCCCCAGACCGGCCAGGACCACGCCGATCTCGGCCGTTGGCTCACCTCCACCGTGGTGGGTTCTGTGCTGATCGCACTGGTCGTGGTGATCGGCACCAAGGTGCCTCCGGCGTCCCTCCCCGGCGAGGCGGGCCGCCTGGGGCTGTTGGCCCTGGTGGCCCTGGGAACTGCGGTGAGCCTGGCCTGCCTGTGGCGGGTGCGGGCCGCGGCCTATCGGGCCTGCTTCGCCCTCCTCTGCTGGGTCGGCCTGATCGGGCTGGGCCTGCAGCCCGAAGTGTGGCGCCTGGGCGACAACCCCCTGGAGCCCGCCTTCTGGCAATCACATTTCTGGGGGGGCATCGGCCTCTGCGGCCTGCTGCTGCTGGCGATGGCCGCCAAGCCGGAAACCCAGCGCAGCCCGCGCTGGAGGCGGCTGCATGTGTCGGCAACGGTGCTGGCGGCCGTCGTGTTCCTGGCCCAGGGCATCAGCGGGCCGCGGGATCTGCTGGAAATCCCCCTGCACTGGCAGAAGCCGGCGATCACCGCCTGTGATTTCGCTGCCCAGCAGTGTCCGGCCGCCGTCCCCGCCCAGCCCTGATTGGCCTTTCCCGCCACCAACGGCCCCCTGCTCTGGCTGCCGGCCGCCGTGGTGTTGGCCTGGGCCCTGCTGCTGCGTCGCCGTCCCGAGGCAGAACGGCAGATCAGCCACCGCCGCATGGCCATAGCCGTGCTGGCCCTGCTGAGTGTCCACTACCTCCTCTGGCGGGTCACGGCCACGCTCAACATCAGCAGCCCGCTGGCCACAGGCCTGAGCCTGCTCCTGCTGGCCGCGGAGACCACCCTGCTGGGCCATGGTCTCCTACAGCTGGGGCTGGCCTGGTTCCCTGAACCACCGGTGGCCGCGGAGGCTGAGCAGGCGGCCCAGCGGCTGGGCCGGGAACTCGGGGCTGGGGCAAGCGTGCCCCTGGTGGAGGTGCTGGTGCCCACCTGCGGCGAGCCGGAAGCGCTGGTGGAGCAGTCCCTGCGGGCCTGCCTGGCCCTCGACTACCCCCGGTTCCGGGTCTGGCTCCTCGACGACGGACAACGGTCGGAGATGGCACGCCTCTGCCGGCGGCTGGGATGCCGGTACCTGAGCCGCAGCGACCGCCGCCATGCGAAGGCCGGCAACCTCAACCAGGCGCTGCCCCGGATGGAAGGGGAGCTGCTGGCGGTGTTCGATGCCGACGTGGTGCCCCAGGGGCCCTTCCTGAAGCGCACGGTGGGGCTGTTCGCCGATCCCCGGGTGGCTCTGGTGCAGACCCCCCAGAGCTACCGGAATGCGGATCCGGTGATCCGCAACCTCGGGCTGGAACGCTGGCTGATGCCCGACGAGGAATTCTTCTACCGCTGGATCGAACCCACCCGCCAGGGGGTGGGGGCGGTGGTCTGTGCCGGCACATCCTTCCTGGTGCGCCGCACGGCCCTGGAGCAGGTCGGTGGCTTCGAGACGGCCACCTCCTCCGAGGATCTGGCCACCGGCATCCGCCTGAGCGCTGCCGGGCACCGGGTGCTCTATCTGAACGAGAAGCTCAGCGCCGGCCTGGCGCCGCCCAGCCTGATGGCCATGGCCCGCCAGCGCAGCCGCTGGGCCAGCGGCACCCTCCAGACCCTGCGCACCGGCGCCAATCCGCTCACCATCGCCGGGCTCACCCCCCTGCAGCGGCTGGCCTTCCTCGAGGGGATCCTGCACTGGTGCAACGTGCTGCCCCAGCTCGTGCTGCTGCTGATGCCCCTGAGCTACGGCCTGCTTGGGGTGCCACCGCTGCTCCTGCGGGATCAGGGGCTGGTCAGTGCGGCCCTCCCCCTGCTGCTGGCCCAGTTGCTGCTGGCGCGCTGGTTCAGCCGCGATGCGCGCTCGGCCCTGATGCCTGAGCTCTACCGCTGGGTGTTTCTGGCGCCCCTGCTGCGGGCTGTGATCGCCACGGCCCTCGGACGCCCTCGGCTGTTCCGGGTCACCCCCAAGAGCCTCGATGGCGCCGAGAGCAGCCCAGCGCTGCCCCTGCTGCTGCCCCTGCTGCTGCTGCTGGCGCTGCAGCTGGCCAATGGGGCGCAGGTGCTGCTGGCGCAGGGGCCGAGCCCGGTGGTGCCGCTGGCCTGGAGCGGCCTGGCGATCGTGATGCTCCTGGCGGCCGTGCGGATCTGCTGGGATCGGGTCCCCGCTGCCCAGGCCGACCAGGAGGTGTGGTTCGCCCCTGTGCAGCTCGAGGTGGTGCTGAGCCAGGAAGACAGATGCTGGACCGCCCAAGTGCAGGCCATCAGCGAGCAGAGGGTGGAGCTGGCCTGGCAAGCCGGCCCCTCCTGCAGCCACCAGCCCATTCGTCTCCTGGGGAAAGACCTGGGAGAGGAGAGCTTCACGCTGCTTCCCCGGAAGCTTCAGCACCAGGGCCGCAGGGTGCGCCTGGGGGGGACCTGGAGCTGGCACTCTCCCCGGCAGCACCTGCGGCTTCAGGCCCAGCTGGGGCAGCAGGCCGGCTGCTGGCCGGTGCGGCGGGCCCCGACGGAACCCTGGGCCCTGCTGGCCCTGCTCGGGCGCTTGATCCGGCCTCCCCGTCCCCCTGGCTGGTTCCACCGCAGCGCCCTGCCGATCGTGCTTGCCAGCTCCAGTCCGATCAGCAACACCCCCCCGCGCTGACGGACTCAGCTGGCATGGGGGCCGCCGCAGCCGTGGCCTCCACTGCAGTGCCGTCAAAGGGGCAGGTGCTGCCGCAGCCCCCAAAGAATCCGTAGTGGCCGCTGAAATCCCCGATGGCGCTGAAGTGGGGCGCCAGGCGCGTTTCGGTGAGCATGCGGAAGGTGTTGCCGCACACCGGAAACACCCGGCCGGTCTCGATCCGGTGGTGCTTGTCGAGCGGGAAGACTGACGGGTGGCCCGGCACCGTGCCCCGATAGATCACGGCCTGGCCGTGGTCTTCGCAGGCATCCTCGAGGCCGTCGATGTTGAACAGCCGGTAGGTGGCCGAGTGGAAGGCGATGGCGCCCGTGCGGGCGGCCACCTGGGGGTCGGTGATCAGCAGCGGCCGGTCGGCCACCAGGCGAGGATCGCTGAACCCGGCGGCGCGGGCCAGGCGCAGGAAGTCGTTCCAGTAGAGCGCCCCGGCCAGGCACTCGCCGTAGAGCAGGGGGTCCTGCTGCAGGGCCGCAGGCACCCGCCGATCGGCGTAGACGTCGGCGAAGTGGAACTCACCCCCGGGCTTGAGCAGACGCCTCACGCCGCTGAGCACCGCCTCCTTGTCGGTGCTGAGATTCACCACACAGTTGGACACCACCAGGTCGAAGCTGGCGGGCTCGAGGCCGAGCCGGTCGAGCTGTTCAATCTCGCCGCACACGAAGCGCACGTTGGCGTAGCCGAACTGCTCGGCGTGGTGCTGCCGATGGCCCTCGGCCACCGCCAGCTGCTCGGCGGTCATGTCGACGCCCACCACCGAGCCCCCGGGCCCCACCAACTGGGCCAGCAGATACACATCCCGCCCACTGCCGCAGCCCAGATCCAGCACCCGCAGACCCTCCAGCAGGGGGGGCACCACCAGGCCGCAGCCGTAGTAGCGGGCCAGCACGTCGGGATGGATGCGCGCCAGCAGGGGCTTGAGCCCATCCGGCACGCTGCCGGCATCGCAGCAGGCGCTGGTGCGCAGGTCGTCGCTGCTCTGCAGGGTGGAGCCGTAGTAGGCCTGCACGGCGGCCTTGATCGCTGGAGCGGCGGGTTGGGTCACGGCAGGGCAGACGCGCTGGCAGGGCTCAGGCTGCCACCACAGCTGGAGCCCGCCCCGGCGGTGCAGCCGAAGCAGTGGGACCCCACGGCGATGGCGTCTCCCGCCGGATCCCGGTCCAGCAGGTCGCGCAGGTGGGGACGCTGGCGCCGGCCCGCCGCAGGCAGCTGCAGCATCTGGTTGAAATCGCAGTCGTAGAGGTAGCCCTGCCAGTCGACGCTGATCAGGGTGCGGCACATCACCCGCTCGAGATTGGCCGGCTGGTGGTTCGCCTCCAGCAGCGCCTGATAGGCCTCCAGCTCGCCCTGGCTGCGCAGCACGGCGGCAAAGCGCTGAATCGGCATGTTGGTGAGGGCCAGCAGGCTGTTGAAGCGCACGCCATGGCGGGCCAGCAACTCCCGCCGGTAGTCGCGCTCGAGGGCCTCCTGGGGAGGCGGCAGCCGGGGGCCGAGGGGGTTGTAGACGAGGTTCAGCACCAGGCCGCTGCCGGGCTGGCCGTAGCCGAGGGCGTTGAGCTGGCGGAGGCCGGCCAGGCTGCGCGCAAAGACCCCCTCCCCCCGCTGTTCATCGACGGTGGCCGCGGTGTAGCAGGGCAGCGAGGCCACCACCGTGACCCCTTCTTGCGCCACGAAAGAGGCCAGGTCCTCCTGGCCCGGCTCGCTGAGGATGGTGAGATTGCAGCGATCGATCACCTCCACCCCCAGGGCCCGCACCCTGCGCACCAGGTCGCGGAACTGCGGATGCAACTCCGGCGCGCCGCCGGTGAGATCAAGGCAGCGCATCCCCCGGGCCCGCAGCACCGCAGGGATCAGGGCCACGGCATCGGCCGCCAGCATCTCGTTGCGGCTGGGCCCTGCATTCACGTGGCAGTGGCTGCAGCTCTGATTGCAGCGGTAGCCCAGGTTCACCTGCAGGGTGCGGAGCGCCTGCCGGCGCAGCCCTCGAAAGGGCACGGGCACGGGCGGCGCCTCGGTCCGTTCGGCTGCGAGGGGGTCGGCTGGCATCAGGGGGGCTCGGCAGCGGCTGGGGATCGCCCCATGATCGGGAGGAGCCAGGATGCTTTCCGGCCCTCACAACAAAGCCCGGAGCGTGGGCCCCGGGCATTTGCCTGCTCAGCCGCGGGGGCAACCTCTGGGGCTGCCGGCAGCGTCGCGATTCTGGTGCTGATGGATGAATGGGGATGCTGGGATCCCGCGATCTTCAGTTGTGGGCGGAGCTGCCGGCGCTGGCACCTGGGGCCAGTTGACTAGTGGGACGTTCCGCAGGGTCCGGGGCACCTGATGTCGCCGGCTCCCGTCAGCCAGAAACAGTTGGGACGGGAGCGGGCGGCGGTGAACGGTGCAGTGGACGGCCTGGTCGCACGCAGGGCGACAGACAGGCCTGGAACGTCAGAGATCCGTCGAGAGTGTTGGAGCAGGGGCCGGATCGTCAGCGCGCTCCTACGGTCTGCTCAGGGGGGGTGTCTTCCATCTGTGGAGCCTCCGAATCCCGATGCAGTCACCATGGATCAGGCGGCGATCCCCGGCAAGGACCAGGAGCCCGGCGCACATGCCTCTTCACGCAGGGACAAGAGACTTCATGAAGCCGATGGCGCCATGACCCTGGCCGCCCCCGGGGCCGGCGCCCCTCCCTACCTGGAGCTGCAGGCGGTGGAAGCCTGGCTGGGGCCCCGCCCGGTGTTCAGGGACCTGAGCCTCTGCCTGCACCAGGGCGAACACACCGCGGTACTGGGGCCCAACGGCGCGGGCAAAAGTGCCCTGGTCAAGCTGCTCAGCCGGGAGCTCTACCCGGTGGTGAAGCCCGGCTCCGCGTTCCGTCTGTTCGGCCAGAGCACGGTGAACCTCTGGGAGCTGCGGCGGCGCATCGGCCTGGTGTCGACCGACCTGCAGACCAGCTACCGGGGCCGGGTGGCCGCCAGCGATGTGGTGCTCTCGGGATTCTTCGGCTCGGTGGGGATCGGCCGCAGCCAGGTGGCCAGCCCCGCCCAGCGCGGGCGGGTGGCGGCGCTGATGGAGGAGCTGCAGCTCGGCGAGCTGGCCGACCGCCCCTTCGCCGAACTCTCCGAGGGCCAGAAGCGACGCCTGCTGCTCGCCCGGGCCCTGGTGCACAACCCGGAGGTGCTGGTGCTCGATGAGCCCACCAACGGGCTCGATCTACGGGCGCGTCACCAGCTGCTGGCCAACCTGCGCCAGCTGTGCCGGCAGGGCACCACCCTGCTGCTGGTGACCCACCACCTGGAGGCGATCCTCCCGGAGGTGCAACGGGTGCTGCTGCTCAAGGGGGGCCAGCTGGTGGGGGATGGCCCGGCCGATGTGCTGCTGAGCAACGCCCCCCTCAGCGCCCTGTTCGACACGCCGCTGCAGGTGGTGCGCGCCGGCGGCTGGCGCCAGGTGCTGCCGGGCTGAAGGCCCCAGCACGGGCCCGGGCGCGGCGGGGAAGCGGTGCTGTTTAGGGTCCGGTCAGCAATGGCCACGACCCGTGAACAGCCGGCAGGGCCCGCGCCCCCTCCCCCGCACCGGCGCCGTGGGCGGCGTGCTGGAGGCACTGGCCTTCTTCCGCGACCCCGCCTTTGCCCAGACCCGCTTTGAACGCCATGGGGAGGTGTTCGAGACGGTGCTGCTGGGTCAGCCGATGGTGTTCATCCGGGGGGCAGCGGCGATCGATGATCTGCTGGCCGCCGGCGATGGGGTGGAGGGCTGGTGGCCCGAGAGCGTGCGCCAGCTGCTGGGCAGCCGCTCCCTGGTCAACCGCAACGGCCCAGCCCACAGGGCACGGCGCCGGGTGGTGGGGCAGCTGTTTTCCGCCGCGGCCCTCAGGCGCTACAGCCCCCGCATCGTCGGCCTGGTCGACGAGCTGGCCGCGGAGCTGGCGACGGCGACCGCGCCGGTGCCCCTGGCCGCGCGCATGCGCCGCTTCGCCTTTGCGGTGATCGCCACGGTGGTGCTGGGCCTGGAGGGCCCGGATCGCGACGCCCTGTTCGTCGACTTCGAAATCTGGACCCAGGCGCTCTTCTCCATCCCCCTGGCGCTGCCGGGGAGCCCCTTCGCGCGGGCCCTGGCCGCGCGCCGGCGCCTGCTGGCGCGGCTGCAGCGCGTGCTCGAGCGGGCCCCCCAGCTCAGCGGTGGGCTCGACCTGCTGGCGGGCGGCCTCGATGAGCTGGGGGTGCCCCTCACCGACGACGACCTGGTGGAGCAGTTGCTGCTGCTGCTCTTCGCCGGCTACGAGACCACCGCCTCCTCACTCAGCTGCCTGATGCGGGCCCTGCTGCTCCACCCGCCGGTGGAGGACTGGCTGCGCCAGGAGCTGCAGACCCTGCCCTGGCCGCCAACGGCCGAGGCAGCCGCCAGCGCCTACGACCCCCAGCGGGCGCCGCAACTGAACGCCCTGGTGCAGGAGGTGCTGCGGCTCACCCCGCCGGTGGGCGGCTTCTTCCGCCGCACCACCCGGCCCCTCACCCTCGCCGGCGTGGCGGTGCCCGCAGGGCGGGTGGTGCAGGTGGCCCTGGCCGCCTCCAACCGCTACGCCCCGGAGCCGCCCGCCGGCACTGCCGCTGCTGCAACGCCCCTCGACCTGAACACCTTCCGGCCCCAGCGGCACCTGGAGGGGGCCACCGGCGCCACGCTGCTGCCCTTCAGCGGCGGAGAGCGGGTGTGCCTGGGCAAGGCCCTGGCGGAACTGGAAATCCGCCTGATGGTGGTGGGCCTGTTGCGCCAGCTGCGCCTGGAGCTGGCCCACGATCAGGATCTGGAGCTGCAGCTGCTGCCCAGCCCCACCCCCCGCGATGGGCTGCTGGTGCGGGCCCAGGGCGCATGACCCCGGGCACGCCGCTGCAGGTGGTGTGGTTCAAGCGGGACCTGCGCCTGCACGACCACCGGCCGCTGCTGGAGGCCAGCCGGCGCGGGCCGGTGCTGCCGCTGCTGGTGGTGGAGCCGGAGCTGTGGCAGCAGGAGGATGCCTCGGGGCGCCAGTGGGCGTTTGCGGCGGAGTGTGCCAACGAGCTGCAAGAAGCCCTGGCCGCCCTGGGCCAACCCCTGGTGGTGCGGCTGGGGGATGTGGTGACGGTGCTGGAGCGGGCCCGGCGGCAACTGGGGGTGGCTGCGCTCTGGAGCCATGAGGAAACCGGCAACGGCTGGACCTACGCCCGCGACCGACGCGTGGCCGCCTGGGCTCGCCGCCATGGGATCCCCTGGCACGAGCTGCCGCAGTTCGGGGTGGTGCGCCGGCTGGCCAGCCGGGATGGCTGGGCCCGCCGCTGGGAGGCGCGCATGGCCGAGCCGATCGCCCCCGCCCCGGAAGCCCTGGCGCCGCTGGCGGGCATCGCGGCGGGGGCCCTGCCCACCGCTGCCGACCTGCAGCTGGCGAGCGATCCCTGTCCTCAGCGGCAGCCAGGGGGGCGACGGGCGGGACTGGCGCTGCTGGAGAGCTTTCTCGGGGAGCGGGGCCGGGCCTACCACCGCGAACTCTCCAGCCCGCTCACCGCCTTCCGCAGCTGCTCCCGCCTCTCCCCGCATCTCACCTGGGGCACGCTGTCGATGCGGGAGGTGGTGCAGGCCAGCCGCGCCGCCGGCCGCGGGAACGGCGGACTGGCCCGGCGGGCCTTCGAGGAGCGGCTGCACTGGCACTGCCACTTCATCCAGAAGCTGGAGAGCCAGCCCGACCTGGAGGTGAAAGAACTGCATCCGCTCACGGCCGGCCTGCGGGAGGGAGAAGCCGACTGGCTCGCGCAGCCCCAGGCCGATCGGCTGGCGGCCTGGAGCGAGGGCCGCACCGGCCTGCCCTTCGTGGATGCCTGCATGCGGGCCCTGATCGCCAGCGGCTGGATCAACTTCCGCATGCGCGCCATGTTGCAGTCGGTGGCGAGCTACCACCTCTGGCTGCCCTGGCGGGCCAGCGGCCTGGTGCTGGCCCGCCGCTTCGTGGACTACGAGCCCGGGATCCATTGGCTGCAGTGTCAGATGCAGTCGGGAACCACCGGCATCAACACGATCCGCGTCTACAACCCGATCAAGCAGGGGATCGACCACGACCCCGAGGGCGTCTTCATCCGCCGGTGGCTGCCGGAGCTGGCGCCGCTGCCGGCGGCGGTGGTGCACGAGCCCTGGAAGCTGGATCCGCTCACGCAGGCGAGCCTCGACTGGCACCTGGGCCGCGACTATCCGGCCCCGATCGTGGATCCTGAGGCCGCAGCCCGGGCCGCGCGGGAGCGCATCCACGCCTGCCGGCGGGAGCAGGGCTTCCACAGGCTGGCCGATGCGATTCAGGAGCGCCACGGTTCGCGTCGCTCGGGACTGGCCCCCTCGGCCAGCGGCAGGCGCACCCGCACGATGCGCCCGGCCCCCGCCCAGCTGAGCCTCGACCTCGGCAGCTGAGGGGCCCCCGTCAAGCGGGAGATGGGCCGGATTGCCACTCCTGTTCGGGAACGGCAGCAACCATCAGCGCTGCTCACCAATGGGGTTTTCCCCGTGAATCGGCGGTTTTCCCCGGAAAATCCGAGGTTTTCCACAGCCGGATCAGCCAAGACCCACGCCTTGGACGGCCCGCGCCCGCCCTGGGCGGGGAAAACCGATCTCCTCTTGACGGCGCGATCCAGAAGCGCCGGCAGCGCCCACCAGCCAGGGGGACACCCTCGCGAAGAGCGCATTCCCAGCGAATCTCAGCAGGAGACGCAGGGATCCCGGCGTGGTTCTGCCTCTTTGACGGCGGGGTGGCCGGCGTGGCCTGATGGGGATCCCGTCATCCGGAGCGCATGAGCCAGATCCCCGACCACGCCCCTGCCTACGTGAGCGTCGTGAATGAGTTCCCGCAGGATCTGTATGAGGCGATGACGGGGTTCATCGCCGCCCATCCGCAATGGGATCAGTACCGGCTGATGCAGTCGGCCCTGGCCGGGTTTCTGTTCCAGCAGGGCTGCCAGGAGCGGGCCGTGGCCCAGCACTACCTCAACGGTCTGTTTCGCCGGGAAAGCAACGTGGGCACGCCCCCCCGCTGAGGGGCCGGCCGCTGGAGCGCATCCACGGTGCTGGAGCACCACGACGACGTCATCCACGCGCTGCCCCTGGCAGCTGCAGGGCAGGGGCCCAGGCGAATCAGCGCATGCGGATCAACACATGCCGTTCGCTTTCAGCCAGAATCGGCCCGGAGCAGGAGGCAAACATGGCACTCCAGGCGCCCAGGCACCTACCGCATCGCCGCGGACGGCGAGGCTGGCTTAGGCCTGATCGTGCTCCGTGGCTGGGCCTCCCGCTGCTGGCGGCCTTGGTGAGCAGCTGCGGCCTGCTCCATCCCACCGGCTGGCGCGACCTGATGGCCGATCCGGGGCTGGATCTCAAGCGGGATGGCCGCCCCCTGGTGATCACCAGCTTCACCGTGCCCCGGGCCATGGCGCAGGCCGTGGCCTGCGGCAAGCTGCAGGTGGAATCGCTGCTGGCCCCTGGCGCAGAGATCCACGCCCATCAGCCCGGTGAACGCGAACGCCACTAGCTCAGGCAGGCAGATCTGGTGCTGGTTCACGGGCTGAATCTGCATCCCTGGCTGCAGCCCCTGCTCAAGCAGGCCGGCGCCCCCCCCCACGGCCGACGTGGCCGCCGGCATCCAACCGCGGCGCATTCCCTCGGGAGCACGGGCCGGCCAGCCCGATCCCCATGCCTGGATGTCCCCCCGGCAGGCGCAGACCTACGTGCGCAACATCCGCGATGCCTTCATCGCCCTCGATCCCCAGCACGCCGCCACCTACCGCAGCTGCGCGGCCCGCTACGGCGAGAAGCTGGTGGAGCTCGATCGCCAGCTGCGTGCAGAGCTGGGCCGCCTCCCAGCCAACCGGCGCACCCTGGTGAGCTGCGAGGGATCCCTGGCCTATCTCAGCGCCGACTACGGCCTCCAGGAGGTCAACCTCTGGCCATCGCAGGGCACCCCACAGGCCTCGAAGCAGCGGCTGCAGGAGGTGGCCGGCAAGGTGCGGGATCTGCAGGTGCCTGCCGTGTTCTGCGAGAGCACCTACGACGACAGCCAGCAGCGGCAGCTGGCCCGGGACATCGGAGCACGCTTCGGCGGCACCCTCTTCGTGGATTCCCTCTCCAGCCTCGACGGCCTGGCCCCCTCCTACCTGGAGCTGCTCAGGCACAACCTCAACCTGATCACCCAGGGACTGGGGAGCGACAGGCCCTGAGGAGGGGGCCTGAGAGGGACATACAGCAAAAAGGCCTGACTCCGGGGAGTCAGGCCTCTCAAGGGGTGAAGTGATCAGCGGAAGGGGCGCTTCAGCCCAGACCCAGCTGGCCGAGGATGCCCTGGCCGGTGAGCAGCTCGGTGCCCAGGCCGATCACGAAACCGAGCATGGCCAGACGGCCATTCCAGGTCTCAGCGAAGGCCACAAAACCGAAGCGGGAGGTGTTGGAGTCAGCCATGGGAAGGGGTTGCGAAACTTGAAGCGAGTGTAAAGACTTTTGAAGCCTCCTGGGGGATGGGAGGGCGGTTCGGTTCCCCGCCCGCCCATCCCAGCGCCAACCCAGGCGACTGGAGCTGCGGGAGCGAGAGGAGCGGTGGCATCAGAATCTCCGCACCGATCCTGTCGAACCATCGCCCCTTCCGGCTCCACCGCAGCGGCCACCCCCTGGAACGCCGCCCTGCCCGGATTCCTGCTGCTGCCGGGCGATGGCTTGCTGCTGGCAAGCCGCGACGGGCTGGTGGAATGGGTCGATCGCACCCTGGAGCCTCGGCTGGCCGGCTGGAGAGGCGCATCCCTGAGCGACCTCTGGCCCGACCTCCATGGCCAGCTGGAGGGTCTCCATCCGAGCCTGGAGCACGGGCCGCTGGATCTCCATCTGCCCCCTCCGGCCGCCCTGACCACCGGGGAGGAGACGCTGTCACTTCGTCTCTTTCTCACCGACACCGGTCTGGGGGTGGCCGTCCGGGGACAGAACGCGATCAGCGAGGGAGACCGGCCCCTGGTGGAGTTGCTCACCACACTCCTGAACACGGTGGAGGACGCCCTGCTGGTGACCCTGGCGGAACCCCTGGATCTGCCCGGCCCCCTGATCGTGTACGCGAACCAGACCCTGCTGCGGCAGAGCGGCTATCGGCTGGACGAACTGCTGGGGCGCACACCACGGCTGTTCCAGGGCCCCCAGACCGACCCGGAGGTGACCCGCCGCTTCGGCCGGGAGCTGCGCCGGTGGGGACGCCCCAGCATGGAAGTGCTGAACTACACCCGCGAGGGACAGCCCTACTGGAACGAGTTGAAGGTGGCCCCCCTGGCCGACGGCGCGGGCTGGTTCACCCACTGGGTCTCGGTGCAGCGCGACGTCTCCGAGCGCCGCGCGGGCGAGCAGTCCCTGGCACAACAGGTGCTCAGCGACCCACTCACGGGCCTGCCCAACCGCCGTGGCCTGATTGATCGCCTGGAGCGGGCGCTCAGCCACGAAACCCAGGATCTGGCCCTGATCTTCTGCGACCTCGATCGCTTCAAGGAGGTGAACGACCGCTACGGCCATGCTGCGGGCGATGCCCTGCTCCTGGAGCTCACCAACCGGCTGCAGACCGTGCTGCGCAGCCAGGACACCCTGGCACGCCTCGGCGGCGACGAATTCGTGGTGCTGGTGGAGCAGCTCCACGCCGACGAGGACGCCCTCACGCTGGCAGAACGGCTGCGGGCCAGCCTGGCCGAGCCCTGGCACTACGGCGATGAGGAACTGACCCTGTCGATGAGCATGGGCGTGGCCCTTGGAGGCGGCCGAGGAGGCGGCCGGGGAGGCGTGAACGCCGAGGAGCTGCTGCGACGGGCCGACCTCACCATGTATCAGGTGAAGGCCGCCGGGCGCAACGGCGTGGCCGTCTACACGGTGGCCATGGACCAGCAGGTGCAGCAGAGCGTGAGCATGCGCCAGCAGCTTGAGCAGGCCCTGCGCCACAGCCGCTTCCTCCTGCATTACCAGCCGATGGTGAACCTGGAGAGCGGCGCCGTGGTGGGGGCGGAAGCCCTGGTGCGACTGCAGGACGGCGATGGCCAGCTGGTGCAGCCCGACGCCTTCATCCCGGTGGCGGAGCGCACCGGACTGATCGTGCCAATGGAGCGCTGGGTGCTGGCGGAGGCCCTCGACGTGCTCGCGGGCTGGCAGCGGCAGGGGCAGCCCTGGCACCTGGCGATCAACGTCAGTCCCCAGCACCTGGAGCGGGGTCATCTGGCGGAGGAACTGCTGGCCGAACAGGCACGCACGGGCGTGGACCTGGCCGGCCTCACGGTGGAAATCACCGAGACCGTGCTGCTGCAGGCCCACGCCCGTGCCCATCACAACCTCACCGCCCTGCGGGCGGCGGGGGTGAGCATCGCCCTCGACGACTTCGGCACGGGCTATTCCAGCCTGGCCTGGCTGAGTCAGCTGCCGATCGATCAGGTGAAGATCGACCAGTCGTACATCCGCCAGATGGATCAGGACCCCCGCTGCGCCACCCTGGTGCGGGGCTTTGTGCGGGTGTTCCAGGAGCTGGGCCTGCGGGTGGTGGCCGAGGGCATTGAAACCGTGGCCCAACGGCAGGCGTTGCTGGATCTGGGCTGCGTCACCGGCCAGGGCTACCTGTTCGGCCGGCCCTCCCCGCTCCATGGGCCGCTCTGGGCCTCGTTGGCAATGCCGGGCTGACACCGCGACCCTGGGCGTTCCGATGCAGGGTTCGGTGACAGAGCAGCCCAGACCCCTTTCGCCCGTCGCGCCAGGCGAGCTAAGAAAACGAAAGGTCTCCTGCTGGAGCACGCTGCGTGACTTCCCCTGGCTCATCCGGACCACCGCAGGCATCCCTCGCGGCCGTGGTCGGCACCCGGGTCGGTGATGCGCTGGGCACCCGCTTGCGCCAGCTCCATGAGCAGCTGCTGGAGCTGGTGCCGGATGTCGATCGGATCGCCTGCGTGCTCTACGACCCGCAGGACGATCTGCTCAAGACCTTCGTGGACAGCACCCGCTCCGGCGAGGCGATCAAGGCCTATGAGTTCCGGCTGGCCGAGAGCGACTCCCTGAGCCGGCTGGCCAGCAGCGGCAGCACCCGGGTGCTCGACGACATCCCCTCCGCCGTGCAGGGCAACAGCCTGCACTCGATCTGGCTGCTGAAGGAGGGCTACCGCTCCTCGCTCACGGTGCCGCTCTACGACAAGGGGGCGTTCATCGGCTTCCTCTTCTACGACTCCCGCCGGCCAGCGGCCTTCACCGCAGCGGTGCAGCGCAACCTCTCCCTGTTCTCCACGCTGATCAACATGACGATCAGCAACGAACTCAACCTGGTGCGCTCGATCACCACCTCAGCCCAGGTGGCCCGGGAATTCGCCAATCTGCGCGACTTCGAGACCGGCGGCCACCTCGAGCGCATGGCCCACTACGCCCGGCTGATCGCCCGCGACCTGCAGGAGAGCCATGGCCTCAGTGACGAGTTCATCGAGCACCTCTATCTTTTTGCCCCCCTGCATGACATCGGCAAGATCGGCATCCCCGACAGCGTGCTGCTCAAGCCCGGCCGCCTCGACCCGGAGGAACGCCAATTGATGGAAACCCACGTGGGCAAGGGCGTGGAGGTGCTGGAAAAACTGATCGGTGAGTTCGGCCTGGAGGAGCTGCCGGACTCCGCGGTGATGCGCAATGTGGTGGCCGGCCACCACGAGTGCCTCGATGGCTCCGGCTATCCCCTGGGTCTGAAGGGGGAGGCCATCCCCCTGGAGGCGAGGATCATCGCCGTCGCCGATGTGCTCGATGCCCTCACGAGTCACCGGCCCTACAAGGAGCCCTGGAGCTTCGAGGATGCGGTGGCCGAACTGGAGCGGCTGGTGGCCACCGGCAAGTTCGATGCCGACTGCGTGGCCGCCGTGAAACGCCATCGCGGGGAGGTGATGGCCATTTGCGACCGCTTCCAGGATCGCTGAGAACGACGGGGTCGCCGCCGGTCTCAGACCAGGCTCACGAAGCGGCTGCGGCCAGCGTGCTTGGCCTGGTAGAGCGCCTCATCGGCCCGGGCAATCAGGCCCATCTCATCGAGGGATTCGGCCCTTTCCTCCCCCGGGTGAGCCCAGGCCAGACCGGTGCTGAGGGTGATGGCATGGCTCTGGGGCGCAGCGCCGGCCGCCAGGGCGAAGCGCAGGGACGAGGCCGCAAACCCCTCCACAATCCGCGCGGCCACCTGACGCCCGCCGGCCAGATCGGTGCCGGGCAGCAGCACGGCGAATTCCTCACCGCCATAGCGGTAGACCCGGTCGCTTCCGCGCCCCACCAGGTCCACGAGCCGCTCAGCCACGGCGCGCAGGCAGGCATCGCCAGCCAGGTGTCCGTGGCTGTCGTTGAACCGCTTGAAGTGATCCACATCCACCAGCAGCAGAGCCAGGGGCCTGTCCTGCTGGCGGTGCTCCACCAGTTCCTCGCTGAGCTCCCGGTTGAACAGCAGGCGGTTGCCGACGCCGGTGAGGGCGTCCTGGGTGGCGAGCTGCTCCAGATCCTGGGTGCGGCGCTGAACCAGATCGGCGATGGTCATGTCCTTCGTCTGGAGCATCACCAGGGCGTCGGCGAGGGCGTCGTGGCGGGCGATGTCACTGAACCGGATGCCGAGCGCGCTCAGCTGCTCGAGGTTGTGCACCACGGGGGTGCCGAGGAAGAAGGCCAGCGGTGGCTCCACCAGCAACTGGCCCTTGAGCTGCAGGGGCAGGCTGCGCAGCTCCAGCACCACCAGTTTGTGGCTGAGGCGCTCCAGAGCAGCCAGGTTGGCCTGGGGCAGATGGGGACGGCGCCAGTGCACCTGCTCCAGCAGGGGTGCAGCGCAGGCGCCAGGGCCCAGGAGCCTGGCGAGGGCGGGGCCGACCTGGCGGATCACCAGATCCCCGTCAACGACCAGGTGAAACGGAAACAGCTCCGGAAAACGGGCGGGCGACGGCGCCAGGCTCATGGCTCGGAAGGCTCGCTGTCGGGCCGCCCCCTCTCAACCTCATAGCGCACGGCAAAGACGTCGTGGTCCGCACCCTCATTGCGGGAGGCCAGCTGTTCCACCTCCACCGGCGTCTCGAAGCGGCCACCAAGCCCCTCCACCAGACCGATCACCATCGGTGCCAACCCCTCCCGACTGAAGTGGTAGTGGAGGTGCATGCTGCCTTCGTCCAGGTCTTCGGCATCAAAACTCGGGGGCACGAGCTGGGGAAAGTTCACGCCCACCCGGGCGTGAAGGTCGTCAAGGTTGTGCAGGAACTCCGGCAGAGTCGAGCCGGCCATGTCCATCAAGGGGCCGTAACCCTCCGCCGCGGTGTAGGTCACCCAGAACTCGCCGAAGGCCCGCAGCAGGGCATGGAGATCGGCGTTGAGCTCCACGCTGGCCGCCATCACGAGGCGGTGGGTGAGGTCGTCGGGATAGGGCTCCATGCCCTCGAACTGCTCCACTTCCACGTCGGCGCGTTCCCGCACCCGGGTCCAGGTCTCTTCACCGTGGTTCACGACGATCATGTCGCGAATGGCTTGGTTCACCAGGCCGTACATGAAGCGAAGGCAACAGCAGCGTGAACGTCCACAGTAGAGAGAGATGCAGGAACGTTGGCATGGGCTGGCGCAGGGGCCTGGGGGAATGGCTGGCACGGCAGCTGCGGCAGCTGGGCGAGCGCCTTGATCCCCAGCCCGGCGAGCCCGGCCTGGGGGGGGGCAACCGCAAGCTGCCCGGCCTGGCGGACCCGGACCAGGGACCGGCCGCCGAACGGGAGACGATGCCCTCGGAACCCTGGCAGGGCGTGCGGGAGCGGGCCCTGGGGAAGAGCCTGGCGACCCTGCGCACCGAAGCCCTGTACAGCCTCGGAGCCCTGCATGCGGCCCACCTGGCGGCCGCAGCGGTGTTCGACGAGCGCCGTCTCCAGGCCGCCCTGGATCAGCGACAGGGGGAACCGGTGGATGAGGACACCCTGGCCAAGCTGGCGGAGGCCGCCTCCATCTGGCACCGCGACAGCGCCTCGCTCGGCATGGCCCTCACGGCCGTGGGCGCCACCCAGGTGCCGGACATGACCCTCGCCGATGCCCTGCAGGTCGATGAACAGGAGAGCGACGCCCTGGACGCGATGACCGAGGGCTATCAGATTGAACTCAAGCGCCAGATCCTTGAGGAAGGCGACGCGGATCGCGAGGCCTGAGCACGGCTTGCAGCCACTGGCGAGGATCAGCCGGCAACCACGTCGACACTGTTCAGCGCCGGGCCGAACAGCTCTTCAACCTGGGCCAGTTGCTGCTTGCTGCCCATCACCACGAGCAGCTGTCCAGGCTCCAGCCGCAGATCCCGGCCGGGGTTGGCCACCAGCACGGCCTCCCGGTCGCCGTAGGTGGAGCCCCGGTACTGGCGGGGAACCGCCGAGGTGACCGGGAAGCGCACCGCCAGCACCAGGGCACCGGTGCGGCGGCCGAGCTGCAGCTCCCCGAGCGTGAGGCCGTTGAGCTCCCCCAGGCTGGCGGGATCGGCACTCAGCCGGAACTCCTCCACTTCGCAGTCGCTGCCCGCGATCAGGTCCATGAAGGTCACGGCCATGGGCCGCAGGGCCGTGGCCGCCATGATCCGACCGCCGCTCACGTACGGGCTCACCACCTCGTCGGCACCCGCGAGCCGCAGCTTGCGTTCCGCCTCATCGCTGTCGGCCCTGGCGATCAGGCGGCAATCAGGCACCAGCCCCCGGGCACTGAGCACGACATAGAGGTTGGCGGCGTTGCTGGAGAGGGCGGCCACCAGGGAACGGCAGCGCTGGATGCCCGCCTCCCGAAGCGTCTCATCCAGGGTGGCGTCGGCCATGAGCACGGGCAGCCCCTGGTCCTCCGCCGCGATCCTGCGGTCCTCATCCATCTCCACCACGAGCAGGGGCACCCCCTCGCGGCTCACCTGCTCGGCGATCTCCCGGCCGATGCGGCCATAGCCGCAGAGGATCACGTGGTCGTTCATGGTGGACAGCCAGCGGCGGAAACGGCGTTCTCTCAGGCGGCGGAAGTAGCCCGACTCACTGAGCCCCAGCACCCCCTGGATGCTGATCTGCACCACCACCAACCCTCCCAGGATCAGCAGGGCGGTGACGATCCGCCCAGCGGGACTGAGCGGCTGCACCTCACCGAAACCGATGGTGCTGATGGTGATCGCCACCATCCAGTAGCAGTCGCCCCAGTCCCAGCCCTCGGTGAGCCGGTAGCCCACCGCAGCAACGTTCACCAGCACCGTGAGCGCCAGGGGCGCACGCCAGGGGCGGCGGATGCGGGTGGAAGGTGGCGACGGAGGGCGGCGGCGCCGGCGAGGGGGGGGGGCCATCGCCAGCCATTGAACCAAGAACAGACCGGCCACCTGGCTGTTGATGGCCATTCGGTAGCCGTTCCGGCGGCCGGCTCCAGCGCTCTCTGGTCACAGTGGCTGCGCCGCAGATCCGCAGCGGGCGTGACGCCCACGCAAGCCATGGGCTGGATGGACCACGCCGCTCAACGGGCCGAGCAGCGCCTGAAGCGGGCCGGCATCGCGCTCACCCTGGGGGGCGAGCCGACGGTGGTGCCGCTGGAACCGGAGGGAGCGGAGTGGAGTGTGGCGGCCGATGGCCCCACCAAGCTGGGTCTCGCCAGGGAGCTGGCGGCAGCCATCCAGGCGCGCACCTGGCCCGGGAGCACCCTGCTCTACTGCAGTGGCAAGCGCTACGCCGGTGAGGTGAACCCCCGCTGGGCCTTACGCCTGATCACCGGCCATGACGGCCGTCCCATCGCCCCCTGGCCGGAGCAGGCCGGAGCCCGGCCCCTGGGGGCAGGCCAGGCTGAAGCCTGGTTGCAGCAGCTGGGAGAGCGCCTGGGGGTGGCGCTGCACACCCTGCGGCTGCGGGATCCCCGCGACCCGGCACGGGCAGTGTGGGCCGTGCCCCTCACCTGGGAGCAGGGCCACTGGCGCAGCCTGCCCTGGCCCCTGGCGCCTGCCCTGCGCGAGCTGGGACCTGCCCAGGGCCCTGCCGGGCTGCGGCTGCCCCTGGAGCACTATCCGGCGGGGGAAACCTGCCAGCTGCTCACCCTGGAGCTCGATGGCGAGGGCTGGGAGCTGTTCCTGCCACCGCTGGAGCGGCTGGCGATCGAGCAGCTGCTGCAGGCGATCGCGGCCGGCGCCACCGATCCAGCGCGGGACACGCCCCTCGGCCGGCCCCTCTTCAGCGGCGTGCTCCCCCTCGATGCGGAGACAGGCTGGCAGGTGCTGGGCCTGACCGCCGATCCGGGGGTGCTGGAAATCAACCTGCCGGTCTGCCGCAGCTGGGTCGCCTACCGGGATTGGCTGACACTGCTGGAGGATGCGAGCGCCGCGGTGGGGCTGCGCAGCTGGCGGCAGGATCCGGCTGGAATCCAGCGGGGAACCGGTGGCGGCAACCACCTGCTCTGGGGAGGCCCCGACCTCGATCAGAATCCCTTCTTCCCCAGGCCGGCCTGGCTGGTGGGGATCCTGCGCTACTGGCAGCACCACCCCTGCCTGGCCTACCTGTTCAGCGGCGATGGCGTGGGGGCCGCCTCCCAGGCCCCCCGGCCGGATGAAGCCCTGGGAACGCTCGCGGATCTGGAGCTGGCCTACCGGGTGCTGAAGGCGGCGCCCCCCGGCGATCAGCGCGAGCTGATCGGCGAGACCCTGCGCCACCTGCACGCCGATCGCTCCGGCAACAACCACCGCAGCGAGGTGAGTTTCGACAAGTTCTGGAATCCCGGCGTGCCGGGCGGCTGTCAGGGGCTGATCGAGTTCCGGGCGATCGAGAGCCTGCCCCGCGCCGACTGGACCGCGGCCATCGCCCTGCTGTGGACATCGCTGGCAGCGCTGCTGCTGGATCCAGAACACCGGCCTGAGCGACTCCATGACTGGGGCCCGGCCCTGCATGAGCGGATGCTGCTGCCGAGCCAGCTCTGGGCCGATCTGAGCCAGGTGCTGGCCGACCTGGAGGCCGCTGGTCTGCCCCTGGAGCCGGAGATCTATCGGCAGATCTGGGCCTGGCGCTTCCCCCTGCTGCTGCAGTGGCACGATCCCGCCAGCGGCGCGGCCCTGGAGCTGCGCCATGCGCTCGAACCCTGGCCCCTGATCTGCGACACCCCCCGGGAGGGCGGCCACACCAGCCGCTTTGTGGATGCCTCCCTGCGCCGCTTCGAGGTGACCGCCAATGCCAGCTTCCGCCAGGCCTGCCGGTTGCGGCTGCAGGGACGGCTGCTGCCCCTGCCTGCGGATCGCGAGCTGCCCATGGCCGTGCGCTGGAGGGAGCATCGGCTCTATCCCTGCCTCCACCCGGGCATTCCCCCGGAGGGCTCGCTGGTACTGGCGATCGAGCACGCGGGCACGAACTCACACTGGGTTCTCGAGCCGGGCTCTCCCCGGTTCATGCCCCTGCAGCCGGAGTGCGGGCTCCCGGCTGCACCAGCCGACTGCCCGGCCCCCTGGGAGCACACGGGCGCTCCGGACACCTGCATCGTCGATCTGCGTCAGGTGCACCTCCGGAACAGCGGCCCCCCCCCGAATGTCGACCCATACTGAAGGGAGCGGCCGTGGCGCTGCACGCCCTGGCTCAGCAGCACCACGGCCTGCAGACATCCACGATCGGCGAGGCGAACGGCATGGCCCGCACCTTCACCCTCAAGGCCCCGAATCAGGAGGAACTGCTCGGTACCCCCGGCGACGATCTGGTGCGGGGCAGCACTCGCCGGCAGCGGGTGATCAACGGCCGCCGGGGGGTGATCCGCCTGCTGGGCGGGGCGGACACCATCACCGGCCGACGCACGATCGAGCTGTTCGGCGCCACCAGCGTGGGGCCTGGGCGGGATCGGATCGAGGCGGAGCAGCAGATCACCCTGCTGGCCGTCGACGACTGGAACGGCTCCCTGGAGACCGGCAAGGGGAGTGATGCCCTTGTCGTGAGCCAGGGCGAGCTGCTCATCGGCGAAGACAGCGGCGTTCTCACCGGCTCGGGCAAGGACACGGTGGAAGCGGAGCATCTCGCCCTGATCGGGGGGTTCCTCTCCACCGGCCCCGGCAAGGACGCGATCCGCATCGGTTCGGCAGGCGTGTTTACGGGGATCGCCACCATCGACCTGGGCAACGGGAACGACCGTCTGTCCTCCCAGGGAACCCTGAGGCTCACCGAAGGCGGCATGACCACGGGCAAAGGGGATGACGCCGTGGATGCCCTTGCAGGCGGACTGGACCTCTGGGCCTATGGCCGACTCGCCCTGGGCCCCGGGGATGATCTGCTCAGGGGATTTGCCACGGCACCGCCGGAGTCCTTGAACGACGACCTGATCGGAACGGTGAGGGGCGGCAAAGGCACCGACACCCTGGTGCTGCCGCCGGGCCGCTACACGGTGGAGAACACGGCGCCGGGGCCGGGATCTGATCCAGCGGTGCTGAAGATCTCCACGGCAGACACGTTTCTGCTGGTCTCGGGGATGAATGCGCTGGCCGGGCTGCAGGGCGGCAGGGAGCGGCTTGAGCTGGGCACCTTTGTGGTGAACGACCAGGGCATCGGGGGCTTCCTTGGCTGAAGGCTTCCGGGGCTGAAGGCTTCCGGGTCCCGCCAGCCCCTCAAGGCTCAGGAGGGGAAGTCGGCATACCAGACCACGCGGTTACCCCCGGTGCGCTTCGCCTTGTACATCGCCTGGTCGGCCTGGAGCAGGAGAGATTGATGGTCCGCAGATTCAGATCCGCCAACCAGCGCCGTGAGGCCGACACTGCCACCCACGCTCAGCGCGCGGTCATCCCATTCCACCGGCAGGTTCACAGCCGCAAGCAACCGCTCAACCAGGGGAAGCACCTGAGGTGGATCGTCGAGATTGGGGACGAGCAGCACGAATTCATCCCCCCCGAGGCGGGCAAGGGTCTCACCCCTGCGCAACACCACAAGAAGGCGCTCAGTCAGGACCTGCAACAGGTGATCCCCAGCGGCATGCCCATGGCGGTCGTTCACCTGCTTGAAACCATCAAGGTCAATCAATGCAACAACCATGCAGCCTGAATTGCGCTGAACAAATCGGATGGCCTGCTCCATCCTGTCGCGCAGAAGAACACGGTTGGGCAGTCCAGTGAGCGGATCGCTCAATGCGAGATTCTCCAACTGCTGCTGTTGCTCTTTCAGCTCCCGAATATCAGTCAACAGGGCTACATAGCGGCGGGTCTGGCCATCGGGAGACCTCACCGCGCTGATCGTCTCCCGCACCGGCAGCAAGTTGCCATCTCGCCCCCGATTGATCACCTCGCCAGACCATGTGCCCTGGTCCTGCAACTCCTGCCACATGGAACGGTAGAAGTCATCATCATGAATTCCAGACTTCAACCGCCTGGGGTTGGAGCCAAGCAGCTGCTCACGCCGATAGCCAGTGATCCGGCACAAAGCCTGGTTCACGTCAAGGATTTTTCCAGAAGCATCCGTAATCATGATTCCCTCATGGGAATGGCTGAACACGCTGGCGGCCTGTTCGAGCTGCTCCTGAATACGCAAACTCTCACTGACATCCTCAACGATCGACCAAACCAGAGGGCCTTGATCACCCACTTCGAAAAGAAGTGAATTAATTTTCAGATCAATCAGCACGTGATCAGGCCTTCGAATGGAAGTCTTGACTGGACCGCAGCAACCATTATTCAATAGCTCCTCGCGGTTGCCCCTCAGAACATCGCTCAAGGCCTTAGCAGCCAACGCATTGAAACTCGAGCTCGCGACAATCACCCCCGAAGAAGCACAACCCAGCATGCGAGCAAATGCAGAGTTGCACTCCTGCAATTCACCTTCGAGATTGCTCAGCACGATGCCCAGAGGAGCAAGCTCCACCAAACTTCGCAGCTTTCGCTCTCCTTGCTCGAGACGCTCAAGAGCCTCGGTCTGCAGCGTGATGTCGGAGGCAGTACCGATCGATAGCAGTGGCTCCCCCTCCTCACTGAAGCTCGTCTCACAGCGCTCTCGGATCACCTTGATCCGACCATCCGGCATCAGCAGGCGGTGCACCACCTCATAGGGTTTCTGATCGATGAGCGAGTCGGCGTAAGCCCGGTCAACCTTCTGGCGATCTTCGGGATGAACGCACGCCAGGAATGTTTCATAACTGGGCTCAAATCTGGATGGGTCCAGCTCGAAAATCCGGTAGATCTCAGGCGACCAGAGCAGCTCAGCCTTGCGAAGGTCAAGACTCCAACTGCCGACCTGGGCAATGCGCTGGGCCTCCTGCAGCAATTGGCGGCTGCGCAGGATCTCGGCCGAGGGCTCCTCGCGGCCAGGCCCGAGATCGCCCTGGGAGGGAGCGTCACCGGATTCGGCAAGATCCCTGAACATCCGCTTTGGATGGAGCATCAACCTCACAAAATGGTCGTGCTCCGTGGGCTTCCAACACGCCAGAGTGCCCTCCAGCACCAATGGCGAAGCCTCCGCTGCAAGAAGATGGCAGCACACTGTTTCCGACTGACCCGTTGAGGAGACCCGTTCGACACTTTGCAGCCAGCGTTCCCGTGAAGCCGGATGCATGAGCTCCAGCTGATCACCACCCTCGATGGCCGCGAAGGACGTACCCAGAGCTTGGCACCAGGCGGGATTTGCATAAACGATGCAACGGTCAGCACTCGTGATCTGAATCAGATCACTACAACTTTCCATCAACTCATAAAGCTCAGCTCCGAACTCAATCACCCCAAAGACATTGGAATGGGTCACAGCTGAGATCCGGATGACAAGACAACCGGCAGGGGTAGACCCACCGAAAGCGAATTAATCCTGCGTCGCACAGCGCTGCATTGAACGGGAGAGCGCGGGATGGGGCTGCACCAACCTCTTACCGGCACTGCCCAATCCATACCAAAACCTTAGTCGAAACAACAGCCAGCAGCCAGCTCCGGCGTCGCGCCAGCCAGTCGACCGCCATCACACAATTCCGAACAGATGCGGAATTTCTCTGCCTCTGCGAGTGGAGGGCATCAGCATGAGTCGTTCTTCGCCGGCACTGCCGCATGACAGTGGCAGCCTCCAATGCGGTATCGATCCGCGAGAACGGCCAGCGGGAGGTGTTCTGCGGGCTCACCTCGATCGTGTGGCTGCACCGGCGCATGCCCGATGCCTTCTTCCTGGTGGTGGGCTCGCGCACCTGCGCCCACCTGATCCAGAGCGCCGCCGGTGTGATGATCTTCGCCGAACCCCGCTTCGGGACGGCGATCCTGGGGGAGCGGGATCTGGCGGGCCTGGCCGATGCCAACGAGGAGCTCGACCGGCTGGTGGCCCAGCTGCTGGCGCGTCGCCCCGAGATCCGCACCCTGTTTCTGGTGGGCAGCTGCCCCAGCGAGGTGATCAAGCTGGATCTGGCCAAGGCCGCTGAACGGCTGAACCGCCAGCACAGCGGCCGCGTGATGGTGCTGAATTACAGCGGCAGCGGCATCGAGACCACCTTCACCCAGGGGGAAGACGGCGCCCTGCAGGCCCTGATCCCGCTGATGCCGGGCACCGAGGAAAGTCAGTTGCTGATCGTGGGCACCCTGGCCGATGCGGTGGAAGACCGGCTGGTGGGCCTGTTTCAGAAGCTGGGCATCGAGCGGGTGGCCAGCCTGCCGCCGCGCCGCTCCACCGAGCTACCGGCGGTGGGCCCGGGCACCAGGCTGCTGCTGGCCCAGCCGTTCCTGAGCGGCACCGCCCGCGCCCTGGTGGACCGGGGCGCCGAGCTGATCCGCGCCCCCTATCCCTTCGGCGTAGAGGGCAGCCGGGCCTGGATGGCCGCCGCCGCCGCCGCCTTCGGGCTGGCGCCGGAGCGGGTGGCAGAAGTGCTGGATCCGCTGGTGGAGCGGGGCCGGCGGGCGTTGGCTCCCCAGCGCGAAGTGCTGGCGGGCAAGCGGCTGTTCCTACTCCCCGATTCCCAGCTGGAGATCCCCCTGGCCCGCTTTCTCTCCCTTGAATGCGGCATGGAGCTGGTGGAGGTGGGCACCCCCTACCTCGACCGCCAGCTGATGGCCGAGGAACTGGCCCTGCTGCCGGCTGGCACCCGGCTGAGCGAGGGCCAGCACGTGGACAACCAGCTGGAGCGGGTGCGTGCGGCCCGCCCCGATCTGGTGCTCTGCGGCCTGGGCCTGGCCAACCCGCTGGAGGCCGAGGGCATGGCCACCAAGTGGTCGATCGAGCTGGTGTTCAGCCCGATCCACGGCATCGACCAGGCCGGCGACCTGGCCGAACTGTTCGCCCGCCCCCTGCGCCGGCGCGGCGCCCTCGCGTTTGGTTGAACGCTTCGCGCGTCTCGCTCCTTCCCACTCCCCGCTGGCATCTGCCTCGATGGAACTCACCCTCTGGACCTATGAAGGCCCGCCCCACGTGGGCGCCATGCGCATCGCCGCCTCCATGGAGGGAGTGCACTACGTGCTGCATGCCCCCCAGGGCGACACCTACGCCGACCTGCTGTTCACGATGATCGAGCGGCGCGACCGGCGTCCGCCCGTCACCTACACCACCTTTCAAGCCCGCGATCTGGGGGGTGACACGGCCGAACTGGTGAAGCGCACGATCGCCGAGGCGGTGGAGCGCTTCCAGCCCGAGGCCCTGCTGGTGGGTGAGAGCTGCACCGCCGAGCTCATCCAAGACCAGCCCGGTGCCCTGGCCGCCGGCATGGACCTGGGCGGCATTCCGATGGTGAGCCTGGAGCTGCCGGCCTACTCCAAGAAGGAGAACTGGGGCGCCGCCGAGACCTTCTACCAGCTGGTGCGTGGCCTGCTCAAAGCGCAGCTGCCGCCCCCAGGCACCCCCAGGCCCGACCCCGGCCGCTGGCGCGCTGAAGGCCGCCGGCCGCGGGTGAACCTGCTGGGCCCCTCCCTGCTGGGCTTCCGCTGCCGCGACGACGTGCGCGAGATCAGCCAGCTGCTGGCCAGCTACGGCATCGATGTGGCGGTGGTTGCACCGCTGGGGGCCCGGCCGGCCGACCTGCTGCGCATCCCCAGCGCCGATGCCAACCTCAACCTCTATCCCGAGGTTTCCGGCACGGTGTGCAGCTGGCTGGAGCGCCAGTTCGGCATGCCGGCCGTGAACACGGTGCCGATCGGCATCGGCGCCACGGTGGCCTTCCTGCGGGAGCTGCACAGCGTGCTGGGAATGGAGATCCCCAGCGAATTGCAGGCCGGAGCCGAGGGGGTGTGCGAGGCCGAGCGGCGCTCGCGCCTGCCCTGGTATTCGCGTTCGGTGGACTCCACCTACCTCACCGGCAAGCGGGTGTTCGTGTTCGGCGACGCCAGCCACGCCATCGCCGCCGCCCGCATCGCCAGCCGCGAGCTGGGGTTCGCGGTGGTGGGTCTGGGCAGCTACAGCCGCGAGCAGGCCCGCGAGGTGCGCGCCGCCGCCAAGGAGCTGGGTCTGGAGGCTTTGATCAGCGACGACTACCTGGCCGTGGAGGCCGCCATCGCCGAGGCGGCCCCGGAGCTGGTGCTCGGCACCCAGATGGAGCGCCACAGCGCCAAGCGGCTCGGCATCCCCTGCGCCGTGATCAGCACGCCGCTGCATGTGCAGGATGTGCCGGCCCGCTACGCCCCGCAGATGGGCTTCGAGGGGGCCAACGTGATCTTCGACACCTGGGTGCACCCGTTGATGATGGGGCTGGAGGAGCACCTGATCGGCATGTTCCGCCACGATTTCGAATTCGTGGACGGCCACCGCAGCCACCTGGGAGACGGGGCGCCGGCGGCCGCTCCTCAACCCACGGCCCCTGCAACGGCCGGGACCGCTGCCACCCCCATAGCCAAGGACTCCCGGGGAGGAGCGGAAGCGGGGCTCAGCTGGAGCCCCGATGGCGAGGCCGAACTGGCCAAGATTCCCTTCTTTGTGCGCGGCAAGGTGCGCCGGAACACGGAAACCTATGCCCGGGAGCGTGGCCTGGCGTTGATCGACAGCGAAGCCCTCTACGAGGCCAAAGCCCACTACAGCCGCTGAGGCCAGAAGAACGGCAGAACGACCGGGTTAGGTATTGGTACTCAGCCCGATGTGTGCAGATGCGCACGACCCCATCCCGGTTGTTTCGCTTTGCACCGATGCACTTATCGGCGGTGGCTCTGCAGGAGTTGGATGGCGTCAGATCAATCACCGGTGGGTTCTGCCCATCGTCCCAGGGATGACAACAACGCTCACCCGGCCTGACGGCGAAGGCAGCGTGCAGGTGCACCAGGAAGCGGGCCTCCAGATTGAGGAAGGCGCCCTGGTGATCGCCGTGTACGGCAAGGGGGGCATCGGCAAGAGCACCACCAGCTCCAACCTCTCGGCCGCCTTTTCCAAGCTGGGCAAGCGGGTGCTGCAGATCGGCTGCGACCCCAAACATGACAGCACCTTCACGCTCACCAAACAGATGGTGCCGACGGTGATCGACATCCTCGAAACGGTGGACTTCCACACCGAGGAACTGCGGCCGGAAGACTTCGTGTTCGAGGGCTTCAACGGCGTGCAGTGTGTGGAATCGGGCGGACCGCCGGCCGGCACCGGCTGCGGCGGCTACGTCACCGGCCAGACGGTGAAACTGCTCAAGGAACACCATCTCCTGGAAGACACCGATGTGGTGATCTTCGATGTGCTCGGCGATGTGGTGTGCGGCGGCTTTGCCGCACCCCTGCAACACGCCGATTACTGCCTGATCGTGACGGCGAACGACTTCGATTCGATCTTCGCGATGAACCGGATCATTGCCGCGATCCAGGCCAAGGCCAAGAACTACAAGGTGCGTCTCGGCGGCGTGGTGGCCAACCGCTCCAAGGACACTGACGAGATCGACAAGTTCAATGCACGGGTGGGCATGAAGACCATGGCCCACTTCCCCGATCTCGACGCCATCCGTCGCTCGCGCCTGAAGAAGTGCACGATCTTCGAGATGGAGCCCACCCCGGAGGTGGAAGCGGTGCAGAACGAATATCTCAACCTCGCCCGCGCGATGCTCGAGAACGTGCAACCCCTGGAGGCCGAGCCCCTGAAAGACCGGGAGATCTTCGATTTACTGGGGTTCGACTGACCCCAGCGCCCCGCCTTGAGCCCTGCGGCAACCACCCCTTCTGCCCCGGGCAACCCTGCGGGCCCTGAGCTGATCGAGGCCCTGCGGTCGGCGCCCGGAGCCTGGCCCCATCCGGTGGTGGAGCCCATCGGCCTGGTCGAGACGCACATCAGCTGGGTGCTGCTCACCGGCGTCTTCGCCTACAAGCTGCACAAGCCGGTCAACCTCGGCTTCCTCGACTTCACCACCCTGGAGCGGCGCCTGGAGGATTGCCGCGAGGAACTGCGCCTGAACCGCCGGCTGAGCAGCGATCTCTACTGCGACCTGATGGCCGTGGTCGGCAGTCGGGAGAAGCCCCGGCTGATCGAAGCCGGCGCCCTGGGCGGGCGACCCCAGCCGGCGGTGCTGGAGTACGCCGTGCGCATGCGCCAGTTCCCCCAGCAGGCCCTGCTGCCGGCTGTGCTCGCCGCCGGCGGCCTCAGCACCAGCGCCATCGACACCCTCGCCGACGACCTGGCCCGCTTTCACCGGCAGGCTGCCATCGCCGATCCTGCAGGCCCCTTCGGCACGCCGGAGGCCGTGCGCCAACCGGTGCTCGCCAACCTCGCCGTGCTCGAGGCGCGGCTGCCGGCCCACCAGCAGGAGCGGCTGGTGGCGCTGCGCCACTGGGCCGATGGGCAGTTTGCACAGCTGGCGGGGCTGATGGCGGAGCGGCTGGCCCAGGGCCGGGTGCGGGAGTGCCATGGCGACCTGCACCTGGGGAACATGCTGCTGGCAGGCGATCGCATCCGCGTCTTCGACTGCCTGGAATTCAGCCCCTCCCTGCGCTGGATCGATGTGATCAGCGACATGGCCTTCCTGGTGATGGACCTGGAGGAGCGGGGGGCGCCGGAGCCGGCCAACCGCCTGCTGAACCGCTGGCTGGCACGAAGCGGCGACTACGACGGCCTGCCGCTCTGGCGCTGGTACATGAGCTATCGGGCCCTGGTGCGCGCCAAGGTCGCCGCCCTCAGCGGCCCCTGGTGCGACGACGGCCCCGGGGCCGCCTACCTGGCCGTGGCCGAGGGCTGCATGCGGCAGGGCCAGCCGGCCCTGCTGCTGCTCCATGGCCCCTCCGGATCCGGGAAGTCGCACCTGAGCGGCCGCCTGGCCGCCGCCCTGGGGGCGATCTGGCTGCGCTCGGACGTGGAGCGCAAGCGCTGGTTCGGCCTCTGGGATCTGGACCCCGACGCCGGCGATCCAGCCGGGCGTCAGGGCGACCCCTATGCGCCAGCCGTGACCGCCGAACTGTTTGAGGAGCACCTGCCCGCGCGCGCTTCGGCCCTGCTGGCCGCAGGCTTTGTGGTGATCGTGGATGCCACCTTTCTGCGCCTCCGCCATCGCCAGGTGATGGCCGAGGCCGCCCGCCGCGCCGGCGTGCCCCTGCGCATCCTCAGCTGCCTGGCGCCGCCGGCGGTGCTGCAGGCACGGCTCACAGCCCGCCAGCAGGAGGGGGGAGACCCCTCCGATGCCGACCTGGCCGTGCTGCAACGCCAGCTGCAGCAGCAGGAGCCGCTCACAGCCTGGGAGCGAGCGCGCACAGTTGAGGTGGAGTCTGCAGACTGCCGCCTGCCCGCGATGATCACCCGCCTGGCGTCGTTGCCATGAGCCCCTGCCGCCCCCGCACCCTGCTCGTAAGCGGTGCCAGCCGCGGCATCGGCCAGGCCATCGCCCGGCGCCTGCTGGCCGACGGCCACCGCCTGAGCCTGGGGCTGCGCCAGCCCGAGCTGGCCGACCCCTGGCTGACGGCCGACAGCGATGGGCCCCAGCTGCATCGCCACCCCTACGACGCCCTGGCTCCGGAGAGTGCTCCCAACAGCGCCGAGAGCTGGGTGGTGGCCGCGCTGGAGCACTTCGGCCACCTGGATGGCGTCGTGCACTGCGCCGGGCTCTTCTCGCGGGTGGGGCTCACCTACGCCCCCGGCGAGCAGGCCGAGATCGAGGAGCTGCTGGCGGTGAACCTGCTGGGCCCCTGGCGGCTGAGCCGGGCCGCCTGGCCCCAGCTGCTCGCCTGCGGCGACGGGCGGGTGATCACCCTGGTCTCCATGAGCGGCAAGCGGGTGAAGGGGGGTCTTGCCGCCTACAGCGCCAGTAAGTTCGCCCTGATGGGCCTCTGCCAGACCATGCGGAACGAGGGCTGGACCGCCGGCATCCGCGTCACGGCGGTCTGCCCCAGCTGGGTGAACACAACCATGGCCGCGGCCGTGACAGCCCTGCCCCGGGAGGCCATGACCCAGCCGGAGGATCTGGCAGCGAGCGTCAGCCACCTGCTGGCGCTCCCGGCCAGCGCCGTGCCGTTTGAGTTCAATGTGAGCTGTCAGCTGGAACAGTGAACACCGCGCACCCCGACCACCACCGCCCCCCCGCGCACCAGCGCCCGCCAGGCAGCCACCACCGGGGCAGGAGCTACCGGCTGCTGCTCACCATCTGCATCGGCGTGCTGGTGAGCTTCACCCTGCCGGCACCCTGGAGCCGGCTGTCATCCCTGGGCTACCTCCTGCTCGGGGGGGTGATGCTGCGGGCCTTCAGCCCGGTGCACAGCAGCATGGGGCGGGGGGTGATGCCCAAGCTGCTCTACCGCATATCCGGGGTGGCCGCCCTGGCCTCCACCCTGATCTGGTACCTCACGCCAGTGGAGCTGAAGGGAACGGGCATTCCCCTGCTCGGCCTCTGGACCCTGTTCAGCGTGTGGAGTGCGATCCGCCTGATCGAGGCCCTCGCCCAGGAGCGGGAAGTGGGCAGCGATGTGATGCGCGGTGCCCTGGCCGGCTACCTGATGCTCGGGCTCAGCGGCGGCCTGCTGTGCTCAGCCCTCGAGACCATCGTGCCGGGGAGCTTTGAGAGCAGCGCCGTCGGCGCTCCGGGGCAACCCCTGAGCGGTCCGGTGTGGGGGCTGAACTTCGTACGCCTCAACTATTACGCCTTCGTCACCCTCACCACCACCGGCTACGGCGATGTGGCCCCGCTCACACCCCTGGCCCAGATGATCAGCGTGGCGATCGCCGTGGCAGGCACGACCTATCTCACCGTGGTTTTGGGTCTGCTGATCAGCCGCTTCAGCCATGACGACCATCGGCGGTCTGGCGGTTGAACACCCGCAGTTCCCAGCCCTTCACGATCCGGAACAGCACCGGCACCACGAACAGGCTGAGCAGGGTGGCCACCAGCAGACCCGCGAACACCACGGTGCCGATGCTCACCCGGCTGCCGGAGCCGAAGCCGGTGGCCAGCACCAGGGGCACGAAGCCCGCCAGGGAAGAGATGGCGGTGAGCAGGATCGGCCGCAGGCGCGCCCGGGCCGCATCCCGGATCGCCGCATCCAGGGGTACACCCTCCGCCAGGCGCTGGTTGGCGAATTCCACGATCAGGATGCCGTTCTTGGCCGCCAGGCTCACCAGCACCAACAGCCCCATCTGGCCATAGACGTCGAGGGGGATCCCCCGGGCCGCCAGGCCGATGAGGGCCCCCAGCAGGGCAAGGGGCACCGTCACCAGGATGATGAAGGGATCGATGAAGTTGTTGTAGAGGCCGGCCAGCACCAGCAGGGTGACCAGCACGGCCAGGGCGAAGGTGAGCCCGTTGCTGCCGCCGGCCCGCGCCTCCTCCCTCGCCAGTCCGGCCCACTCCAGCTCGGTGCTCACACTGCCCCGCTGCCGCTGCACCTGCTCCAGCAGCGCCATCGCCTGGCCGCTGCTCACCCCCGCCTTCGGCACGGCGCGGATGCTGATGGCCCGCTCCAGGCGGGTGCGGTTGATGCTGGTGGGGCCACTGCCCTGCTCCACCCGCACCAGTTGGGCCAAGGGAATCAAGCGGCCATCGCGGCTGCGCACCGGCAGGGCGAGCAGATCCTCCCGGTCGCGGCGGCCGGCGCCATCGAGCTGCAGGATCACCTTGCGCACCTGCTCGCTCTCAAAGCTGTCGTTCACGTAGTCGCTGCCGAAGGCGGCACCGAGGGTGTCGACCACCGTGGACAGGTCAACCCCCTGGGAGGCCAGCTGCAGCCGGTCGGGCACCAGCTGCAGCTGGGGGGCACTGGCGGTGAACCGGGTCGACACCCGCTCGAAGGCACCCGTGGCCTGGGCCGCGGCGATGAACTCCTGGGCCTCCTGCACGAAGGCATCGAGGCTCAGCTGGCCGCCGCTGCTGTCGAGCAGCTCCAGCTCCAGGCCCCCTTCAGCGCTGAAGCCCCTCACGGAGGGGGCCTGACTGAGCTGCACCACCGCCCCCTTCACGCGGCGGCGCAGCTCGGCGCTCAGGCGCCCGGCCACGGCTTCCGTGCTCTGCTCGGCGCTGCGGCGCTCCTCGATCGGGGCCAGGCGCAGATAGAAGATGCCCTTGTTCGGGCTGCTGTCGCCGAAGGAACGTCCGGCGTAGAAGTTGGCCCGGGTGATCAACGGCTCAGCGGCGACCACCTGGCGCACCTGCTCCAGCACCGCGGCCGTCGGCTGCAGGCCGAGGCCATCGGGCAGGATCACCACGCCGCGCAACTGGCCGTTGTCCTCCTGGGGGATGAACGCCCGGGGCCGCTGCTCCAGGGCCAGGCCGGTGAGCAGCAACCCCAGCAGCAGGAGCGCCACCACCCTCCGGCGCATGCCCATGGTGCGCTCCAGCAGGCGGCTGTAGGGACCCTCCAGGGATTCCAGCCAGCGCCGGGGGGGATCGATCCAGCGCAGCAACCAGCCGGGCTGAGGCCGCTCCATCTCGAGCAGACGGCTGGCGGCCATCGGCGTGAAGGTGAGAGCGTTGAAGGTGGAGAAGGCGATGGTGGCGCTGATCGTGATCGCGATCGGCGCATAGAGGCGGCCAGCGCTTCCCCCCATCCCCAGCACGGGCACGAACACCGAGACCAGCACCAGGGAGGTGGCCACCACCGCGCTCCCCAGTTCGGCCATGGCCTCGCGCGCGGCCCGCAGGGGTGGGGTGCCCTGCTCCAGCCGCCGGCCGATGTCCTCACTCACCACGATCGCATCGTCGACCACCAAGCCCGTGGCCAGCACCATGCCGAACAGGGTGAGGCTGTTGATCGACTGGCCGGTGAGCTGGAGCACGATCAGGGCCCCGACCAGGGCCACCGGCACCGCCACCGCGGTGATCAGGGCCAGGCGCAGGTTGCCCAGCCCCAGCAGCAGGGAGAGAAACACCAGCAGTACGGCATCGCGCAGGCTGGCCACGGTGGCGTCGATGCTGCCGCGCACGAAGTCGGCCTCATCCACGATCAGCTGCAGATCCACCCCCGGCGGGAACTGGGGGGCGAGCTCCTCCAGAGCCCGGTTCACCGCCCCACTCACGGCCAGGGCATTGCTGCCATCGCGCTGGAAGACGACCACGGCCACCACCGCGTCCCCCTGGAGATTGGTCGCCACGGTGTCGTAGCTCTCGGTGCCCAGTTCCACCCGGCCCACATCCCGCAGCAGGGTGACGCCCCCCGCCTCGGAGCGCGCCACCACCAGCTGCTCGAATTCAGCCGGGGAGCGCAGGCGGCCCTCCATGCGCAGGGGCAGGGTGAGCTCCTGGCCCGGCGGGCTGGGGGCATCCCCGAGCTGACCCAGGGCCGCCAGCACGTTCTGGCCCTCCAGGGCATCGCGCACCTCCGCCAGGGTGATGTTCCGTTCCTGCAGCCGCTGGGGATCGAGCCAGAGCCGAAAGGCCAGGCTGCTGCCCCCGGAGATGGTGACGTTGCCCACCCCGGGCACCCGCTGGAGGCGGTCGCGCACCACCTGGTCCACCCAGCCACTCAGAAACGTGTCGCTGTAGGTGGCCCGGTCAGCGCTGAAGCTCAGCACCATCAGCAGGTCGTCGGAACTGCGCCGCACCTGCACACCGAAGCGGGCAACGGGCCCCGGCAGCTGGCGCTGCACCACCGCCACCTCGTTCTGGGTGTTGATCTGGTTGATCTCCGGATCGCCACCCGTGAAGGTGAGGTTGATGGCGCTGCTGCCGGCCGCACTCACCGAGCGGATCTGATCAAGGCGCTCCACCCCGTTGAGCTGCTTCTCCAACAGGGCCGTCACCCCCTGTTCCACCACCTCGGGGCTGGCACCGGGGTAGGTGGCCCGCACCGACACCCGGCTGGGGGCGATGGCGGGCAGGTTCTCCACCTCCAGCTGGGGAAGACAGATCAGCCCGCCCAGCAGCATCAGCACCGTCACCACAAGGGTGAGCACCGGCCGGCGCAGGAAGGGCTCGGAGAACGACCTCACGGAACGGCACGGCCGGTCAGATGCTGCCGTCCTAGCCCACCTGGCCGCTAGCCGAGGGTGCCGCCGGGCAACAGCGTGGCGGCCTGGGCATCACTCAAGCGGCCGGCACGGTGCAGCACCGCGGTGATGCGGCCGATGTCGAGCACGGCATGGCAGCGGTAGCCGGCGGCCGCCAGCCGCTCCCGGGCATGGCGGTCGTGGTCGCCGCCGTGGTCGATGAACACCACCACGTCCTGCACCGCCAGGCCGGAACTCTCCAGCTTGGCGATGCCCTCCAGCACACTGCCGCCGGTGATCAGGATGTCGTCGACCACCACCACCAGATCGCCCTCCTCGAAGTCGCCCTCGATCAGCCGCCGTGCGCCATGGGCCTTCACCTCCTTGCGGGGGTAGATCAGGGGCTTGTGCAGCAGCAGCGAGAGGCCCGTGGCGGTGGGCAGGGAGCCATAGGGGATGCCGGCAATGCGGTCGAAGGCCAGCTCCGCCATGGCACCGGCATAGGCCTGCAGCACCCGATGGAAGAGGTTGGGGTCGGAGATGATCTGGCGCAGATCCACGTAGTAGTTGAAGACCGCTCCGGAGGCCTGCACGTACTCGCCGAACAGCAGGCAGCCGATGTCAAACAAATCGAGGATCAGCTGATCCATCGGATCCCGGTCCGGCGGTGCCTGCCAGAGCGCACAGCTCCCCTCCAGCTGCTGCTGGGCCAGCCATGCCTCGCGGCTGTCACTGATCTGCCGGCGCAGGGCCGCGGCCCGCTCGGCGATGTCGTCCTCCACCAGCAGGTTCTGGGGGAGGGGCAGAAGCAGGCCGTCACCCGCCGCCGTGAAACCGGCCTGGAGCATGGCGTCGAGCCGCTCCTCCTCCCCCCAGAGACTGCGCAGGATCAGGAAGCGCTCGGGGGCTTCAGCGCGCACGCGGGCCAGCACCTGGGGATCGCTGGTGCCCACCTCCAGCAGCAGCTGCTCGGGGGTGGCCCAGAGCTGGGTCTCGCGCACGATGCGCACGTAGAGGGGGTCCTGCTCACTTGGGAAGTGCTGGATCACCCGGGCCGCCTGGTTGGAGCTGTGGCAGGTCATCACCACCGCCTTGCCGGGGTAGAGCAGAAAGGGAGCGGCGATGTCCTGGCCCGCCAGGGGGGAGAGGGTCACCGCATCGGCGCCCAGCTCCTTGAACAGGTACTGGGCCAGGGCCGAGGAGGAGTTGAGATCGCCGTGCTTGGCGTCAATGATCAGGGGCAGCTCCCGCGGCACCAGATCGCGCACCTCGAGCAGCAGCTCCAACCCCACAGGCCCCAGGGCCTGGTAGAAACCCAGACTGGGCTTGTAGGCGCACACGTGGGGTGCGGTGGCTTCGATCACCGCCTTGATCCAGTGGCGGGCCTGGCTGAGGAAGGAGCGCCCGGCCAGGCCGCGCCGGGCCGCCCAGCTCTGGAGCATCTCCGGGTTGGGGTCGAGCCCGGTCACCAGCAGGGATTGGCGCGCAGCAATCGCATCGGTGAGCTGGATGAAGAAGCCCATTCCCGGCGGCCGCCCGCGGTTCATGCCTGGCCTCGTTGCTAGGCGAGCGCTCGGGCCGGGGGCGAGCCCCCGACAGATCTCTTAGTAAAGATTTCAGCCCATGCCGGCCCTTCAGGCCGGCTCCACCTCACAGACCACACTCTGTCGGCGCAGATCAGCAATCAGCAGATCGCAGAGATCGGCATCAATCGGGGGGGAGCGATGCTCCCGGCCATCCAGCAGACCCGCCACGTCGGCGGGCAGGCAACCGAGCCAGCGGGCCAGGCTCTGCTGGGCCTCGAAACGGCGGGCATCCTGGGGGGCACCGCCGAAGCGCAGGCGCAGCCGGCACCCCGGAGGCGAGGCCTCCCCCAGCTCAACCCGGCGCAGGCTGTCGGCGGTGGCGAGCACCACCAGCTGATCACCCGGTGCCACCACGGTGTCGAGGCGGGGCATGGCCTGGGGATCGCCCCGCCGAGGCCGCCACAGGGCGACCACCGAGAGGGCGTAGCCGTTTTCCAGCCGGGCGATCGTGCGACCGCAGAGGGTGTCCGCTTCATCGATCCGGTAGCGCACCTGCAGGAGATTGGTGCCCCGCAGCCGCAGCACCGCCTCGATCCGCTCGCCGAAGGCCGTGGCCACCATGGCGTCGGCGACCAGATCCATGGCCGAGATCACCGCCACACCGCCGAGCAGCTCCCCCAGCTGCTCGGCACCGCCGAAGGCGTGGGCGAGCATGGCGATGCGAGCCGCCGGCCAGCGCTGCTGCAGGCTCAGGGCCAGCTGCAGGTTGGCGAGCAGGTCGCCGGAGAGCAGACCCACGGCGCGGACGGGCCGGCCATCCAGCACCTTGTGGGCTGCAGCAAGATCCTCCACCCAAAGGCCACCCTGGGGGACAGCGCCGCTGAGCTGCCCCCCGACCCGCAGCACGGTGCGTCCCTCCCGCTGAAGCAGCTGGGCCACCCGCTCGCCCAGCCCCGCGCCCTCCACCAGGAGAATCAGCCGTCCCCCGGCGCGGGGCAGCCGGGGCCTGCCGCGCCCGAGGCGGTCGCGCAACAGGCGCTCCAGGATCACCGCCACCAGGGCGGAGGTGAGCAGGGTGCCCACCAACGAATAGAGCAGTGTGCCGCCGATCAACCAGCCGCTGGCAGAGGCCAGGCCGGCGCCCTGGAGCAGCAGCAGGTTCACCGGATCGACGTATTCCCCCTTGAGCAATGCCAGGGTGACGAAGACCCCCTGCTGCCAACCACTCGCAGCCGCGAACAGACGCACCCCCACCATGGCCAGGGCGAACAGCAGCGCCAGGGCACCCAGCACGCGGCGCTGGGAACGATCAAGACGGAACCGCATCCAGGGCCGTCGGCCAAAGCGTGCGCGCCCACCCTCCCTGGAATCGCCCCGGGGCAGCAGGGAGCGGGGCATCACCAGCAGGGGCTGGTCGGAAGGCTGCTCCAGACAGGGACGCAGGGGCCGCTGGAAGCGATGGTCCTCCCAGCGCTGCGCGACGATCTGGAACGGCAGGCCCTGGGCCTCGAAACTGGCCGGGATCGATTCAGGCCGCAGGGCCGAGGTGATCGCCCCGGCACAGAGCAGCACCGGATCGACCACGGCCACGCCGGGGAGACGCTCCTCCAGCAGGGCCCCCAGATCGGCCTGGCGACTGCTGGAGCGCACCACGATCTCGGCCCGGGGATTGAGCAGGCGGACCTGCAGGGCCGCCTCCACGTTCACCGTGCCCTCGGAACTCAGCAGCAGCACGGCCCGGGCCTGGGCAACGCCAGCCCGCTGCAGCACGTGCGGCAGGCGCATGTCGCCGAGAATCAGCAGCGGGGCCAGGGCCTGCTCCAGGGCTGGATCACGCCAGCTGGGCGCCCGCAGGTCGAGACAGCGCAGGGGCACCCGAAAGCTGAGCAACCGCTGGAGACAGGCCTGCCCCAGGGCCCCGAGACCACACACCAGCACGGCTGCCTCAGCCATCGTCTTGCAGGCGGCCCCCGTCGTTGCAGCGCCCGAGCGGGCGGCTGCCCTGATCCAGAGATACCCCTGAACCGGGCCGGCCACAACAACGAAGCCTTAACGCAGCGCTCCCAGCCTGGAGCCATGCCAGTGACATCCCGCCATGACCGCCAGCCCCCAGGCCCGTGCGAAGGCCCCCGTCAGCGCCGGCGCCGATCGGTACGGAATACCCGAACCGGCCAGCTATGGCGACCCCCAGCGCAATGGGCTCACCGCCCACGACCTGTTCGAGGGGATCACGGAGCACCTCTTCTTCTCGATCGGCAGGCGGGCCAGCGGCGCCAGCTGCCACGACCTCTACATGGCCCTGAGCTTCGCGGTGCGGGACCGGCTGATGACCCGACACCTGGCCACCAAGGACAGCCTGCGCAGCCAGCCCGTGAAGGTGGTGGCCTACCTCTCGGCCGAATTCCTGATCGGGCCGCAGCTGGGCAACAACCTGCTGATGCTGGGCATCCGCGTGGCTGCCAGTGAGGCCCTCGCCCGCTTCGGCGTGGGCGACCTGGAGGACATCCTGGCGGTGGAGGAGGAGCCCGGGCTGGGAAACGGTGGGCTGGGGCGGCTGGCGGCCTGCTTCCTGGAATCCCTGGCCACCCTGGAGATTCCGGCCACCGGCTACGGCATCCGCTACGAGTTCGGCATCTTCGACCAGCTGATCCGCGGCGGCTGGCAGGTGGAGATCACCGACAAGTGGCTGCGGGGGGGCTGGCCCTGGGAGATGGTGCAGCCGGATGAGGCCTGCCGGGTGGGCTTCGGGGGGCGCTGCGAGGCGATCCCCGATGGCAACGGCGGCCTGCGCCGCCGCTGGCTGCCCGCCCAGACCGTCGTGGGGATTCCCCACGACGTGCCGGTGCTCGGCTACCGGGTGAACACCTGCGGGCGCCTGCGGCTCTGGCGCTCGGAGGCGGCCGAGGCCTTCGACTTTCACGCTTTCGACCACGGCGAATACGACCGGGCCGTGCAGGAGAAGGTGAGCAGCGAGACCCTCTCCAAGGTGCTCTACCCCAACGACGGCACCGATGCCGGCAAGCGCCTGCGCCTGCAGCAGCAGTTCTTCTTCGTGAGCTGCTCCCTCCAGGACATGCTGCGCAGCCTGGATCAGCGGGCCCTGCCGGTGGAGGCCTTCGCCGACCACTGGGCGGTGCAACTGAACGACACCCACCCGGCGATCGCGGTGCCGGAGCTGATGCGGCTGCTGGTGGATGAGCGGCAGCTGGGGTGGGACCAGGCCTGGGCAATCACCAGCCGCTCGATTGCCTACACCAACCACACCCTGCTGCCGGAGGCCCTGGAGACCTGGGATCTGCGCCTGTTCGGCGACCTGCTCCCCCGGCATCTGGAGATCATCTTTGAGATCAACGCCCGCTTCCTGCAGCAGGTGCGCCTCAAGTGGCCCGGCGACACCGACGTGCTGCGTCGCCTCTCGATCATCGATGAGCGCGGGGGCAAGGCCATCCGCATGGCCCACCTGGCGACGGTGGCCGCCCATCACATCAACGGCGTGGCGGCGCTCCACAGCGAGCTGGTGCGATCGGATCTGCTGCCGGACTTCGCCCGGCTGTTCCCGGAGCGCTTCACCAACGTCACCAACGGGGTCACCCCGCGCCGCTGGCTCGCCCTCGCCAATCCGCCCCTCAACCAGCTGCTCAAGCAGCAGCTGGGCCAGGGATGGCCAGGCCGGCCCGATGCCCTGGCCGGCCTGGAGGCCTGGGCCGATGATCCCGGTTTTCAGGAGCAGTGGGGAGCCTGCAAACTCACCTGCAAACGCCGCCTGGCGGAGATCATTCACCAGCAGACGGAGCTGCTGGTGGATCCCACCAGCCTCTTTGATGTGCAGGTGAAGCGCATTCACGAGTACAAGCGCCAGCACCTCAATGCCCTGCAGGTGATCGCCCAGTACCTGCGCATCAAGGAGGGGGCCACCGCCGACCTGGTGCCCCGCACCGTGATCTTCGGCGGCAAGGCAGCTCCGGGCTATTTCATGGCCAAGCTGATCATCCGCTTCATCAACGGCATCGCTGATGTGGTGAATCGGGATCCCGCCTGCCGCGGCCTGCTGAAGGTGGTGTTCCTCGCGGACTACAACGTGAAACTTGGAGAACGGGTCTATCCGGCCGCCGATCTCTCCGAGCAGATCTCCACCGCGGGCCTGGAGGCCTCCGGCACCGGCAACATGAAATTCACCCTCAACGGGGCCCTCACGATCGGCACCCTCGACGGCGCCAATGTGGAAATCCGCGAGCAGGTGGGCCACGAGAACTTCTTCCTGTTCGGTCGCACCAGCAGCGAGATCGCCGCCCTGCGCCATGGGTACCGGCCGTGGGAGCTGGTGGGCGGGCTGCCGCTGGTGCAGCGGGCCCTGGAGCTGGTGGAGAGCGGCTTCTTCAGCGATGGCGATGCCGATCTATTCCGGCCGCTGGTGCAGAACGTGGTGGGCAGTGACCCCTACTTCCTGCTCACCGATTTCCCCGACTACCTGGCCGCCCAGGATCGGGTGGCCCAGGCCTGGCGAGACCAGGCCCACTGGCAACGGATGAGCGTGCTGAACACGGCCCGCAGCGGCTTCTTCTCCTCCGATCGGGCGATCGCCGACTACGCCGAGCGCATCTGGCAGGTGCAGCCCCGACCCCTGGTGATGGGTTGCGACCTGCCCCGGCCCGACCAGCCGCAGACCGCGGAACAGCCATGACGATGGGCCTGGAGAAGCTGCTGGATGCACTCCGGCGGCTGCGCGAGCAGCTGGAGAGCTTTGAACAGGAGCAGGCGGAGCTGCTGCAGGCTGTGGCCGAGCCCTACCGGGCCAGCGCCCGCAACCTGCTGCACTTCATCGCCTTCCACCGGCACAACCACCCCGGGCTGCAGACCAGCCTGCGGGAGCGGGGCCTCAGCACCCTGGCCGGCTGTGATCCCCACCTGCTGGCCAGCCTGAGCAGCCTGATCGGCGTGGTGCAGAGCCTCCTCGGCCAGCCTGGCGCGCCAGCCCCAGCGACAGCGGCAGAGGCCCCCCTGAGCTTCGCGGCGGGCCACGCCCTGCTGCGCCGCAACGGCGAGCAGCTGCTGGGCAGCTGCAACGCCATCATGGTGACGTTGCCCGCTGAAGCCGCCGACGCCCCGGCGCTGGTGGAGGAGCTGGTGGCCGCCGGCATGGACATCGCCCGCATCAACTGCGCCCACGACACCCCGGCGATCTGGACCGCCCTGGCCAGCCAGGTGCGGGCCGCCGCGGCCAGGCACGGGCGCCCCTGCCGCATCGCCATGGATCTGGCCGGCCCCAAGCTGCGCACCGCCAACCTGCCGGCCCAGCCAGGGGTGGTCGCGGCGCGGCCCCTGCGGGATCGCTATGGGCGCCTGCAGCAGCCGGCCCGGATCCTGGCGACACTGCCCGGCAGCCCGGAGCCCACCAGTGGAGCGGCTGCAGCAGACCTGCGGGCCGGGGAGCTGGTGCGACTGCCAACGCTGGGAACCGACTGGGGGGAGCTGAGCTGTGGCGACCGCCTGCGCAGCCGGGATGCCTCCGGCCGCTGGCGCGAGCTGGTGGTGCGTGAGCAGGGGAGCGGTTGGCTGCTGCTGCACTGCCGCCAGCACTGCCGGTTCGTGAGTGGCCTGGTCTTCCGGCAGGAAGGTGGAACAGCCACGCTCACCGTGGCGCCCCTGCCGGACAGCCCGGGGGACCTGCTGCTGCAGCGCGGTCAGCACCTGCGCCTCACCACAACCCAAGCAATGCCCCCCGCGGCGGATCCGGAGCAGAAGCCTGAGGCTCCGGCGGCGATCGCCTGCACCCTGCCCGAGGTGCTGGAGGAGCTGGCCCTGGGCGATCGGGTGCTGTTCGACGACGGCAAGATCGCCGCCCGGGTGGTGGCCCTACCCCCCGCAGGGGGGAGCTGGGTGGAGCTGGAGATCACCCAGGCCAAGCCGCGGGGCAGCCGGCTGCGGGCCGACAAGGGCATCAATCTCCCCGACACCCCCCTGCACACCCCGACCCTCACCGCCAAGGATCTGGACGACCTGACCATCGCCTGCCAGCAGGCCGACCTGATCAACTACTCCTTCGTGCGCAGCGAGGCCGACATCGCCTGCCTGCAGGCGGCCCTGGGGGCGCAGGAAGCTGCCGCAGGGGCCGGAAGCACGGGCCTGGTGCTGAAGATCGAGACCCACCAGGCCTTCCTCAACCTCCCCAGGCTGCTGCTGGCCGCCATGCGCCAGTCCACCCCCCTTGGCGTGATGATCGCCCGCGGCGATCTGGCAATTGAGTGCGGCTGGGAAGCCCTCAGTGGCATCCAGGAAGAAATCCTGCGCATCTGCACCGCAGCCCATGTGCCCTGCATCTGGGCCACCCAGGTGCTGGAGACCATGGCCCAGCACGGCACCCCCACCCGCCCGGAGATCACTGACGCCGCCATGGGAGCGCGGGCCGAAGCACTGATGCTCAACAAGGGCACCAACATCACCGCGGCGGTGCGCAGCCTGCGGCGGATCATCGAGCGCTCCGGCATCACCCGCTCCGACAACAGCACCGATCAGCCGGATCAGATGCTCTGTTGTCTCTCCTTCTGAATAGCTGTTGAGCTTCCTGAATGGCTATTGAGCTTCGTGGGCCTGCACACGCCAGGGCAGGGTCTGGCCGGCATGGAACGGCACCAGATTCACGGAGGTGCCGGCGGCATCGTTGAGATGCAAGACAGGAGGCACCGCCAAAGGCTGCTCCTCCAGAGTGATGGAGCCGGGGTTGAGGGGCAGCCCGTAAAAGCGGGGACCAAACTCCGAGGCGAAGCCCTCCAGGCGATGGAGGGCGTTCTCCTGCTCAAACACCGCCGCGTAGCTCTCGATCGCGAACGGGGCGTTGTAGATCCCGGCGCAGCCGCAGGCCGACTCCTTGGCCTCGCGGCTGTGGGGGGCCGAGTCGGTGCCCAGAAAGAACTTGGGGTTGCCGGAGGTGGCCGCCGCCCGGAGGGCGATGCGGTGCAGCTCCCGCTTGGCCACCGGCAGGCAGTAGAAGTCGGGCCGCAGGCCACCGGCAAACATCGCGTTGCGGTTGATGTGCAGGTGGTGCGGGGTGATCGTGGCCGCCAGGTTGGCCGGGCCGCTGCGCACGAAATCCACCGCATCGCTGGTGGTGATGTGCTCCAGCACCACCTTCAGGCCCGGATGGCGCGCCAGCAGCGGCTCCAGCACCCGCTCGATGAACACCGCCTCGCGATCAAAGATGTCGATCTCGGCATCGGTGACCTCGCCGTGGATCAGCAGCGGCATGCCGATCCGCTCCATCACTGCCAGCACCGGCTCGATCCGATCGATCGCCGTGACGCCGGAATCGGAGTTGGTGGTGGCGCCGGCGGGGTAGAGCTTGCAGGCGGTGAACACCTCCTCGCCGAAGCCCCGCTCGATCTCCTCCGGATCAATGGTGTCCGTGAGATAGGCCGTCATCAGTGGCGTGAAGCCACTGCCATCCGGCAGGGCCGCCCGGATGCGCTCCCGGTAGGCGCTGGCAGCGGCCACGGTGGTGACCGGCGGCCTGAGGTTGGGCATCACGATCGCCCGGGCGAACTGGGCGGCCGTGGCCGGGGCCACGGCCTGCAGCATCGCCCCGTCCCGCAGGTGCACGTGCCAGTCGTCGGGCTGGCGAATGGTGAGCTGCCGGGCAGCCATGGGCAGCGGAGATCGGCTGGATCCACCCTGCCAGAGGGCATCCCGTAAGGATTCGTGTCGAGCCGGAGCCTCCGTGACCGGGAGCCCCCTGGCGGCCGCACGCGCCTTCCTAAGGTCGATGGAATCGCCAGTGCCCCATGGCCGCTGCTGCCAAGCTCACGATCGGGGAACTGGAGGCTGGGTATCCCACCTACTGCAAGGCCCTGCGCCTGCTGATCCGCGACGGCCGCAGCTTCGAAGCCATCCAGCGCACGGTGTGCTGGGAGCGGCTGAGCCTGCTGCAGAAATGTCTGCCCGGCCGCTACAAGTCGCCCGACTACCTCTACGCCCTGCTCAAGCGCGAAGTGGAGCAGCCGGCCATCTGAGCCGGGCCGGGGGTGCCAGGAGGCTGCGACACATCGCTGCAATGCCAAGCGCCACCCCTGGCGCGGGACTAGATCTGTGACTGAATCAGTTCACCACCCGCCAGCGCTGCACCCTCCGCTGCAGCCCCCGCACCTGCCATGGCCCACCACCCGATCCTGATCGTTGGCGGCGGTGCCGCCGGCATCACCGTTGCCGCCCAGCTCAGGCGAGCGCGCCCGTCGCTCGAGGTGACGATCCTGGAGCCCTCCGGCGAGCACTACTACCAACCGGGATGGACCCTGGTGGGGGGCGGGGTGTTCAGCCTCGAGGAAACCAGGCGCGCCGAACGAGACCTGATCCCTTCAGGAGTGCACTGGATTCAGGCCGGGGTTGCTGGCTTTGATCCCGATCACAACAGCGTCACCACCACCGCCGGCGACACCCTCAGCTACGACGTGCTGATCGTGGCCATTGGCCTCAAGCTCTGCTGGGACAAGATCCAAGGGCTCACGGATGCCCTGGGCCAGGGCGGCGTGTGCAGCAACTACAGCAAGGACTTCGCCCCCTACACCTGGGAGGCCATCCAGGCGTTCAAGGGCGGCAATGCCGTGTTCACCTGTGCGCCGATGCCAATCAAGTGCCCCGGCGCGCCCCAGAAGATCGCCTACCTGGCCGACGACGTCTTCAAGAAGAAGCGGCTCAACGCCAAGGTGATCTATGCCACCGCCACCCCGGGCATCTTCGGCATCCCCACCTATGCGGCTCCCCTGCGGGAGGTGGTGGCCCGCAAGGGCATCGACGCCCGCTACAACCACGTGCTCACCGCCGTGCGCGCCGATAGGAAAGAAGCGGTGTTCAGCGTCACGGAGGGAGAGGCCACCCGCGAGGAGGTGATCCCCTACGACCTGCTGCACGTGACCCCGCCGATGGCCGCCCCCGATGTGGTGGCCACCAGCCCCCTGGCCAACGGCGCGGGCTTCGTGGAGGTGGACCAGTACAACCTCCAGCACGTGCGCTACCCGAACGTGTTCTCCCTGGGCGATGTGAGCGGCATGCCCAACTCGAAAACCGCCGCCGCCGTGCGTGGCCAGGCGCCGGTGGTGGTGGCCAACCTGCTCGCCCACCTCGATGGTCTGCCCCTGGAGGCCGCCTACGACGGCTACAGCTGCTGCCCGCTGATCACCGGCTACGGCAAGACGATCATGGCCGAGTTCAACTATAAGGCCGAGCCCACCCCCTCGTTCCCGCTCGATCCCACCAAGGAGCGCTGGAGCATGTGGTTTGTGAAGCGCAAGATCCTGCCTGCTCTTTACTGGAACCGCATGCTGGCCGGCGCTCAGCACGAGCGCCGCTTCATCCCCGGGGTGAAACGCTGAGGGCGCAGGACGCATTCACCGAGATCGCGTCCACCTCAATCGCATCCACCTAAATCGCGTCCACCTAGATCGCATCCATGGCCTTGCCGGTGGTCTCGATCCGGTAGGCCCAGGTGATGGCGGCCCCCACCAGGGAGGTGATGGCCAGCAGGGGCAGCAGCCGTTCCGTGCCCCAGTCGGCCAGCAGGATCGGGAACAGGAAGGCGGTGAGCACCGCCCCCACCTTGCCGGTGGCGGCGGCAAGGCCCGCCCCCAGGCCGCGCACCGGGGTGGGGAAGACCTCGCCGGCCAGCAGGTAGGTCTGGGCGTTCGGGCCGAGGTTGGTCATGAACTGGAAGAGCACGAAGCCGGCCACGATCACCGGCAGGTTGCTCTGGCCCCCCAGGCTGCCGGCGGCGGCGAGCAGCAGCCCCAGGGCACAGCCCACGAAGCCGATGATCTGGAGCGGGATGCGGCCCCAGCGGTCGGCCAGGGCGATGGCACAGGCAATCCCCACCAGAAATCCCAGATCCACCAGGGCGGTGCCGCGGGCGCCGAGCAGGTCGTTGTGGATCACGGCGGCCACGGTGTGCTCCTTGGCCGAGGCTCCGAAGGCCGCCGCGATGATCACCGGCGTGAAGATGCCGATGCCGTAGGTGGAGAGGTCCTGGAGGAACCAGGGCACCGAGGCCAGGATCGTGGCGCGCTGCAGCTTGCCGCGGAACAGGCTGCGCCAGTCGCTGCTGCGCTGGATTCGGCCCTCCTCGGCGATCTCCACGGCGAGCAGCTGCACATCCTTGCGGCCGAGCAGCTTGCGCAGCTGGTGTTCGGCCCTCTCCACCTTGCCCTGGCTCACCAGCCAGTGGCTGCTCTCCGGCAGGAACAGCCGGCCCCACACCACCGGCACCACCGGCAGCAGGTAGAAGATGCGCCAGGCATTCAGATTGGGAGCGCTGGCCAGCACCACGGCGGCGATGGCGGTGCCCAGCACCGCACCCAGCGCCTGGAAGCTGAAGGCACCCAGCACCAGCCGTCCCCGCACCGCTGCCGGGATGCTCTCGGAGATCACCAGGTGGGCGGTGGGATAGTCGGCGCCCAGGGCCAGGCCGATCACAAACAGGGCCGCCACCAGAGCGGTCGTGCCAGGGCTGCAGGCTGCAGCCAGCAACGCCACCGCCAGCAGCACCATCTCACCGATGAACACCGGCTTGCGGCCGAAGCGGTCGGCCAACCCTCCCAGGGCCAGGGCTCCGATCAGGATGCCCGCCAGGGTGGCCGCCGTCACCAGACCCTTGTCGGTGCTGGTCATGGCGAACTGCTCGGCCACCAGAGGCAGGGCGATCCCACCCATGAACACGATCAGGCCCTCGAAGAACTTGCCCGCGGTGGCCAGCGACCACACCAGCCACTGCATGCCTGAGAGGGGAGGGCCCGTGAGGGTGGCCCCGCCATCCCAGTGGGGCACCTCTTCGATGTAGGCCTGGACGCTGCGCGGGGTCATTCGGCCAGACAGTCGCGGTTCAGCAGAGCGCACACCTCCATGATCTGATGGGACCTGGACGGGCTGAGGCAGAGAGCGACAGCCAGGCCGTGGAGAAACTCCACCTCAGAGGCGCTCACAACACGGTCGCAGTGAATCAGCTGGCAGGCCAGCGCGAAGGCCGTTTCCTGCTGGGAGATGTTCAGAAGGGGGACCGCTGCTGCCACGAGGCCCTGCCAGGCCTCGGTGCGCAGGCGCTGCAGCAGACCCGAGATGAGAAGGCCCAGGGCATAGGGCTCCATCGTGCGGTAGGGCGAGCGGCTCATCAGCTGCTCCCGGATCAAGGCCGCTTCCTCGCGGGCAAAGGTCTGGTCGCAGCACACGGCCGCCAGGGGGATGGCAGCGAAGGCTTCGGCCTCGGAAAGGGACACGACCTGGGTCATGGCGGAATGGGGGGGCTGGGCCAACCCTGACGAGCGAGCGTTAACGCCCGACTAACCCCGCCGCAGATCCTGCAGCCGCCCCTCCAGGGAGGCGAGCAGCTCCAGGGCCCTGGCGGTGCCGTGGCGGGTGTGGGATGGCTGCACGAGCGCCCCTTCCCCGAAGCATCGGCCGGGGCCAAGCTGCTCCGCCTGGGCACCGTCGCCCCAGCTGAGCTGCACCGCTCCCTCCAGCACGCCGAAGAACGTGTCCCCGGGCTCGCCGGCCGCGAAGATCACCTCCCCGGGCTCCACGGAGCGGGTGGTGCCGTGGTGAGCCAGCAGCTCCATGCTGCGAAGGATCAGCGCATCGGCGGAGGGGGCATCCATGGCGGGCCGGGAGCGTTCGGCGGTTCTGCACCCAGCCTGGGAAGGTCTGGTGCCAGGCCGGTTAAGGCCAGCTCAAGCCGGGGCAGCTCCAACCCGGGCCGCCACGCACTGGCGCACCATCAGCCCCTCTTCGTCGGCGGGAATCCGCAGCCAGTGCAGGGGTTCGAGCCAGCCCAGGGCATCCTCCAGCTCCAGGGCAAGGGCATGGTCGTGCTCACCGATCCCCCCCGTGAGCGCGATGGCGTCGACGCCGCCGAGGCTGGCCGCCATCGCGCCGATGCCCTGCAGCAGGCGATGGCGAAACACCGCCAGAGCCAGGGCGGCACCCCGATGGCCGGCCGCGGCCTGGCTGCGGAGCTCGCGCATGTCACCGGTGAGGCCGGAGAGCCCAAGCAGGCCGCTGCGACGGTTGAGGGCGTGGTCGAGCGCGGTCGCCTCCACCCCCGAGCGCAGCAGATGGAGCAGCAGCCCAGGATCGACGCTGCCACTGCGACTGGCCATCACCAGGCCCTCCAGGGGCGTGAACCCCATCGTGGTGTCGACGCTGCGGGGCACCCCGTCGGCGCCGATGGCGATCGCACACAGGGAGCAGCCGGCGCCGAGATGGCAGCTGATCAACCGCAGGGGGGGCTTGAGACTGCGGGCGGCCGTCTCCCCCACATGCTGGTGATTGAGCCCGTGGAAGCCGAAGCGGCGCAGGCCCTGCTGCCGCCAGGCCTGGGGAATGGCATAGGTGAAGGCCTCCTCCGGCAGGGTGGCGTGAAACGCCGTGTCGAAACAGGCCCACTGCTCCAGGCCCGGGCGATCCACGAGCCAGCGGATCACCGCGAGCGCCGGACCGTTATGCAGTGGCGCCAGAGGCACCAGGTCGGCCAGGGCGGCGCAGACCTCCTCCGTGAGCAGGGTGGGGGCTGTGAACCGGGAGCTGCCATGCACCAGGCGATGCACCACCAGTGACGGGGGCGGCTCCGCCTGGCTGAGCAGGGGCGCCAGCCACTGGTCCAGCAACGCCTCGAGGGGCTGACCCTCCCCCCCCTCAGGGACCCCCCAGGTCCGCTGCTCCTGCCACAGGCGTCGACCGCCATCGCGCTCACAGAGCGCCAGCTTGATGCTGGAGCTGCCGGCATTCACCACCAGCACCGGGGCGGTGGCGGGCGGGTTGGCAGTCATCGGCGGCAGGGCAGGGGAGGCCTGCTCCAATCAGGCCCCTGGAGTCAAGCGTCCGCAGGCTGCTGCAGCGCAGTGAATGTGCGGCGCAACACAGGCAATGGGCTTACATTGCTTTCTTCATGCCTTGACCCTCGATGGTCCAGACCCTTCAAGCCCTCCACCCCAACCCTGGATGGAGCGCCACCAGCGCCGCCCCTGCCAACGCCGTCTCCGACACGGTGGGCAAACACTGCATCCTCGAGCTCTATCACTGCGACAGCTCCAGGCTCGACGACGAAGCTTTCCTCAGGGACACCATCACCTCCGCTGCGAAACGGGCTGGTGCCACCCTCCT